>CDZK01033764.1_pt1 | contig 61523 bp, 71 predicted proteins | sample 557401 | NCBI WGS metagenome assembly CDZK01 (sample SAMEA3182108, study PRJEB8094) | gut metagenome | biome: human; feature: gut; material: Stool; isolation source: human stools | place: Canada | collected 2013-04-25 | reverse complement strand
GATATACGCTCACAATTCCATGCACGGCTGAACGGATATACTCCGGAAAATCTGAAAGCATACGTCTAAAGTGAACGGGTATGCTCCGGAAAAAGGGTGCTACAACCTGCAATTCTCGGAGGTGAACGGATATGCTCCGGAAAAATTGAGATTTTAATGCCTGGTTATCCATTTTTTCATCCTTTTAGGGGATGAACGGATAAAAATTACGCTTTTAAGGTATGGTTTTATACCCTAATAAGCTGCCGGAAAGTGAACGGGTATGCTCCGGAATATGTACGATAACCGTCACAAAGCAGTTACCGGGTATTCACAAAGCACTGACAAGGGCTGTCGGTAAGTTTCCATGTATAAATTATTTATTCTATTTTTACACCGTATTTAATTGAATTGTGGTATGGATGAATTGATAAAACATTTCTCATCATTAAAAGAATATTGGAAAACTATAGTAATAACTCTTATATGTAATGCACTAACAATTTACTTAATATGTTTCCTTACTGTTCCAGATTTTAAAAATTATGAATTTTCTAAAGAGGTTGCATTATCAATTATAGGCTCATTATTTTATTCATCTATATTCTATTCATTATCAACTATATTATTAATACCTTGGTTTTTTGTTAATCGTTTAATAGATTTCAACACAAAATGTATAACAAAATTAAATTTTATAGCCTCAATTATAGTATTAATAGCTTTAACGACCTATGAACTCATATTGATGATTTTCATTGAAGAATACTCATTTAATGTTATACGGGAATTAATGGTAATAGCATCAAGTGTACTTTTGCCTACAATTATGGCATTTGGAGAATATCTTAAAATAAAAATAACAGAAAAAAGAAACAAGAGAACTCCCAAAAACTAAGCTTCCCTTTTACATTCATAATCGGCTTATCAAACAGAACAGCATCTTTCAGCACCCAGTTCCAGCAACCTTTCTCAGCCCAGACTGAAGGATGGTTCTGTACGCAGTCGGCTATTATTACGCTACCAATGATAACGTAAGGCTCCAAGTAAAGCATGTATTGCAAAATAAAAAATTAGTCCCAGCTCGGCACGATTCATTAAGGCTCACATACAAGTTGGGATTAACAGCATCATATTATATTATGAATAGAGCAACAATTTTTTTATACCCTACTTTCGTATTTCTCATTCTCCAGTATTGTGGGACTGTTTTTTCTTGTCAGATATTATGTTTATTACAATTCTTTACTAAACCCGAATCCTTGAAGCAGCACAACTCCAATTAATAAATTCTCTTCCTATCCTTATCCATTCTCGTTCCAATATAGGATCTAAACTATCATTCTCTGACCAACAGTCAAAATTATTCTCTAAATATTTTACACTCCTTTTCAATACTTCATCGCCTAAACCATGTAAAATAATTTCGTCCTCCGGCAAATTCTTCATCCACTCCTCATGATTGTCACTCTCTGGATGAAGACAAGAAAGTTGCTTATCTACATAATCTCTTTCTTGAGTCTTATCTTTTAATTTACGATACTTCTTCAAAGTCATACCATACTTCATATCGTAATACTGAACATCAATACCACCATTAACTATTGCATTTACATCATTAAACCCTCTACACCAATCAACACTCTTCAAAGAAACTTCCTCTAAAATTTTTAAAGGAATCATATTCTCTATTTCACGATATAAATCAGAATATATATAACTAACTGTACAATATTTATTCTTTGAACAATCTGTCTTCACTTTCTTCAATGTGGTTCCTATACTACCACCATCCCATTTCTTATCACTATCTAGAAAAGCAAGACAAAAACTTTCTTTCTCAGCTTCTTTTTTCAATACAATATATAAAGTATCACCTCCTCCATGTAATTCTTTATAAAATGTATTTATCTTCATATTTACTTTCCGTAAATAATATTTACCCATAAATCCATACATAAAAATCTCCTCAACATTTTCACCAAGTAACTCTGTTCCCATCATAAGATTTTCAAGTGATTTACAAATAATAGGGCAATAAATTATTTTATATCCATCTGCATCAGTTAATACTTGAAACTGTTCTCCTAGAACCAACTGTACTCTTAATGAAATGACTTTTAGGATACTACCAAATGTAGAATATTTACTTAGAATGGCCTTAAAAACACTAATAGTTCTTTTATCATTAAAAAAAGAAAGTTTTGACAAACGTTCAAGTATTGCACGAGAAGAAAACATTATATGGCGACCATATAAATGAGACTGTGCCACAAACTCAAGCACTTCTATTACTCTTGTATTATTTTTTTCAGCTTCTGAAGCTATTTCCTCTGTTATATAAAAAAGCATAAATATAAATCAATCAGCGTTAAAAAAACCAATCGGCCAATTATCCAAAATACCGTCATCATCAAAATGAGCCAATGTAACATTCGTTCCATTTTCATTTAATTGTTTATTAAATAATGCTACCGTTACATCGTCTTTAGAAAAATCTAATTTTTTCTCTGAAATTCGTCTACCAATACGATTAATAATTGCCTCACTATGAGTTTCTAGAATCAATTTCAATTGAATTCCATTCATCTTTGCGACATTGACGGCAGAAATAAACATATCTGCCAATTGTGCTTGAAACCCCGGATGAAGATGTAACTCAGGTTGTTCAATAACACAATATAATATTTTATTATCAGAATAAAGAGGACGTCTTCTCCTTAATGTTTTACGTTTAGTTAATGTCCACAACATTACCAAAATAGGCATGATTTGAGAAAAGCCAAAACCACTATCTGCCAAATTTGTTTTCTCTCCATTTCTTTCATTAACTAAAGAAATAGCAATGTGACCTCCACTATAATCTGTGACCAAATAAAAGCCAAAATATTCCAACATCCACTCTTTCAAATCTTTTTTTTCGATTTCTGACAAATCATTAACAAACATTGGCAGATTAATGCCCCTAGAATCTATTACATTTAATGCTAAATTCTGACGTCTGTAATATCGTTCAGCAGTAGCCCTAACTGGTCCGATATAATTTACTTCCATTAAAGATTTAGCTAAACTCATTCCTGCTTCTTCAATTAATAAAAAAGCCTTAGATAATAAGTCTAAATTATTTAATTCTAAAAAGTCAGAGTTTTCTTCAGTCCAATCTTTTACTAAATTATGCCATTTTACAGGCCTATTTAAAGATTGAAGAACTAACAAAAACTCCTTCTTTGAAATAGATCTATAACTAATACGCTCACGAATTAAATTTACTGTATTGGGTTTCAATTTATGTTCCAACAAATCATCTATCTTCTGTAAAATCTGAGTTTCTGCAGAATTATTATAATACGGAGAAATCCTAATATGTGAGTTTTGTTCAACAACTTGTTTATTATAAAATGAAGGTAATAAACTAATCTTGTTTTCAACAACAACTACATCTGTTACTTGAAAATCCTCTCCATTGATACTGATTCTTTCAACTTCTCCCTTTGAGTTTATTTTAACACCTATTTTCTGATCTTCAAAGCAATACTGAATGTAATCTATAAAATCATTGTTAGCTCCATCTACTACTATATTGAAACCCAAACTGAATTTTACGCCATCAATCAAGGATTTATCAGTAAATTCGAACATCATACTCTTTTCACCTTTTCTTATCGCAGTCTTAAAATCTCCAAAATCAACATCCTCACTCAGCCACAATAAAGGTCCTCTTTTATTTGTATTTAATCCTTGTTTCAATAAGGGGAAAACCCTTAAGAAAGAACTTTTTCCAGAACTATTAGCACCAACTAATATGTTTATTCCTCTCAATGGAATAACACCTGTATCAGCCAAACAATGTAAATTTTTAATTCGTATGGAGTCCATATTAATATATCAATAGTTAATTATGTTTCAAAGGTAACAAATATATTATAAACACAAAGATTTCATATACAATTTCTATAAAAAACTAACTGTTACAAGAAATCAATAACAGTTGAAATAAATAATTCGTTTAAAATTTTTATAACTATCACTATCTCAACAACATAGTATTGAGAAACATCCTTAATACAATATATAAGCAATATTCATCGCAAACTTAAAATAATATATATATATTTGCATTGACTAATTAGATCAGTGGAAAGAGCGGTGCATTTACGAAGCGTTAGGTCCCGGGGTCGAATACCGGCTTAGAATATTCATTAATACCATATAAAAAAGCAGGCTGATTATCAGACCTGCTTTCTTTTTTAATCCTCCAGTAAATCCAATATCTGACAAAGAGCACCTTCAAGAACAGATACCCTATCCTCCATGTCATTTCTGTAATCTTCATATTCTTGGTCCTCATAGAGTGTCTCACACTCTTCATTTTTTGATGTTGAGTATTCAATGAGGTGTGACATATATCTGCAATATCACCAAGAAATTCATTTACAGGCTTATCACCTAACATGGTTTCTACCGATGTCTCTATTTTTACTTTTACTTGTTTCATATTTACTCCTCCAATAATTCAGGGTTATCAAATTTATTTCCTATCACTCTTATCTTATCATTCAAATCTGAAAGGTAAATATTATGGTCGCCTCTGTAATAACTTACAACAAAAGAACCTTTATTAAATCTTATTTCCGCATTGCAAAATTTATCCTTTATAATGTCGCAAAATATAGGGTCTAGCAAAGGAGTCTTTACTATATCACCCTCATAAATATCAGTTCCGTTCTTGTCTTTCAATCCTGTGAACTGGCAGATGGTTTCTTCTTCTACAGACAAATCTTTGATTACATAGGCACTGTTATCAGTATTAAATGACAGAACATTATCAAAAATAACTTTGTCTGTATAGACATAATCAAGAATTCTGAATTTAGATTCACCTAAATAACCATAAAGCCATTTTCTTGTCTTTTTTGATTTACCTCTGAATTTTATTTCTCTTTTCATAATTAATCCTCCTTTCTTTCTTCATAAAACATGACAGGCTTACCGTCTGGCTCAAAGTCTGCACTAAGCATAACCTCATCGCACTCATGATAAGGACTTGTTTCCTGCACATAGTATTTTACTGTACATTTCCCGTTCTCATAGTTTTTACAATTCATGCAAATCATTCTTTCGTACATATTCTTCTCCTTTCCACCTATCCCAGCAGCCACCACATGACTGCCAGAAACAGGTAATACAATTTCGTTTTCATTGATTATTTCTCCTTTTTTCTACAAGCTGCTCAAGTCTCTTTTCACACTCGGCACATTCGAGTTTCTTGCGTTCCAGTTTCTCCCGGAACTTAACCAGTTCTTCGTCCGTATTCTCATCAAAGAACATGTTGTTCTGACGGTTGTGCTCAATGTACTCATTCATCCTACGTTCTGCTTTTGTTATCTGGGCTTTTGCTGAAACCAGCTTTGAAAGGCAGGAACTCACTTCAAGCGACTCTCCTGAACGCTTGTCGTAGTAGTAAAAAGAAGTGTACACATCATTCCTTGGATGCTGGCATTGCAATCTGGCCACCCTCCACCTGATTACCCACATCCTTCTTTCGTACACTTCACGAGGAAGGTCGTATGTGTATAGGATGACAGATTGATGACCGTAACCGTAGCAGATGCTGATTTGCACCCAATTCTCGATTTTCAGTTCCTTTTCTGCTTTGGCATAATCCTTAGCTATCTGGAACCAATCTCCCATGCTTTCCTGCTTTCCCATCGTCAAATCGTTGTTACACAATCAAAATCACTTCCATACATGATATGCGCTCCACGTCTCCGGAGTTCGGCCACCAGCTGATCATTGGTATATCTGGCCAGCCGTCCATGCAGTCTGTCCTGCTTTCTTCTTTCAGCCGTGTGCCTGCTCTCACATAACCGGCATCTATTGGTGTAATGAATACCGGATTTTGTTTCATAGGCCCGGAACTTGCTTTCCGGAAGGTTCCGGCCGCACTCGACACAGACTTTCATGATGCTGCCCTCCTAATCAGTCCCATGTTACGGTTTACCAATTTGATAATATGATCATGGTAATCGCTGGTCTTGTTACAGACTGCCCTGCTCTGTACGATCTTGAATGTCTTTAAAGAGACCTCTACCGTTTCAAGACGTTTTCCATTCTTTTACGCTGTGAGAATAAGGCAATCCTTACGCTTGTAATATTCATTTTGATATACACAATGGTGCATAGCCTTTCCTTCCTGATAGAACTGGGTAACACTTTCCAATGGACGGATCACAATATCTTCATCCTTGATTTCTATTCCCAGGAATGGCTGGATTCTTTGGATGAAAGAGAGGATATCCTGTTTCATTCTGGACATGCGTTCAATCCGTCTCTTCCGTTCCTCCTCGGCCCGAATCTTCGCTTCTATCTTTCTCTTTTTCTCAACCAGTTTGTCATGTTCTTTCTTCAGGTTCTTTGGGCATACATAGTGAGCATTATGTGTGTCAAGGTGGAAATAATCAAGCAAATGAAGGTAATCGTCATACATCGATCCGTCCTTAATGATATACCCGTTGCGGTTACAGATATTCACTGCCCACGGATGGGAAAGCCCACCCCGGCGCATGTAGAACTCCAGCATACTATATTGTTTTGTCTTCAGCAACATTTCCGCATACTTGCTTTCCCCAAGAATCGCACGTATCAGTCTGGCCGGAGTAACGCCATGGAACGAAGTACGAAGGCCGTTCCTGTGGAGTATAGGCAGCAGCTTTACTTTCGGATATACATAACCATCTATGTCATACGAATGTGAATAGTATATATTTCCGTCCTGTTTGATGCTCATATCTGTACCGTGAAGCCAACCTCTATATCCCATATTCATAGCCTTGGCCATAACCGTTTCTTTTCTGTCTGCAGTTATCCACTGTTGGCATACCTCATCGATGAAATAATGTGTGTCACGTTCTTTCCTTGCATACTTGGCTGTGTAGAAGTGACGGAGCACCTGAAAATCTCCTGATATAGTAACGACTGTCAGATAGCTTATTGAATTGTCCTTTGTCTTACGGCTAACCTTCACTTCCAACTTTTCTCCGCAGTAAGGACACCGTATGTACCCTTCCTTCTGACCAGTATCATCAACCCACATCTTTCCACATTCACTGCACCACATTTCATCCTTACAGCGGAAAGCATTATGTGGAAAACAATGCTTCTTTCCCCATCTTATCTGGGTTTCTGTTATTGCTGGCAGCTTACTGCTGAGTTCAACCACCAGCTTTTCACGTTTTGTTCTTGGTTTCATAATTCCCCAAATAATGAAAGTTGCAGACTATTATCCTCCCCTCTCCTGCGTTTCTGGACCGGCTTAGGCTGCGGTTTCGGTTGCTCTACCGAAGCAGGCTCCGGTGTTGCCACTTCTACACGGCTCTCTACTCCATCGACCTTGATGTCATCCTCATCGTAGTAGTGGACAGCCCACCCGTAGACTGTCGCATCATCGATACCAACCGAGTTGGAACCTTTGGCAAATTTCCGTGCCTGGGAGTAAATGTAATTACAACATTCCTTGATACTCTTGTTTGCTTTCTTGTAAGTTTCGGCAAAGAGCGAATCAGTCTTTGCGCGGTTTTCCAGATACGTCTGGATTGTTGTTTCAAAAGTTGAACTTGACATAACAATATTATTTTAATTCCATCTTAGAGGTCGTTTATTAATTTTTTCCAGAAATGCAGTTATTTTCTTTTCTGCGTTTTCACCATCCTTAATGAAAATCATAGTATGTGTCTTATCACCGGGGATAGCTACATATCTGCCTGTTTTCTCCAGTTCTTTTTGCTGGGATATTTTCAATTCTGTTCCGTGAGGATTCTTATCCAACTCCATTTTACGTGGTATCATTGGGTCCTGCGATTCTTTCATATCTACACCTCCTAGTCTTTATTCATTATTCTATCAATTCTTTTCCTCTCAAGCCATTTAGCACCCTTCTGAAACCCTTCTTTAAAAGACTTATCACAAGCCCGACAGATAAGTGTTTCAGGATTATAGGTCAAAGGGCATTTTTGGCACATCTGGCTAAGTCCGTTCGCCTTGCCTGCCGCAGCCTTGCAACCTCCCATGAGGGATTTCGGTTTCGGCCTTTCCTTCAAATCGGCCCAAATGCGTATCATATTGTCGAAATTTTCAAGGTCGCTAAACATATCATTACCAGTGTTAGTTTTCTTGATTATCTCTGCAAATTCCTTGAAGTAGACATTGGCTGCCTTGTAATACTCCCTCTGCATATACACTATCTTGTCAGTCATCAGCCCGGCTTTCTTAAAATTGTCCTCTGCTTCAGATAACAGATCGTTAGCCTCGCAGGAAAGAAGTTGAATCATGCTTATTATGCGTTCCAGCCTCGGAAGTATTCCTGCTTCTTTTGCCTTCTGTATGAGTTCCTCTGTTTCGGCTTCTTCTATATCCTTAACTAGTTGCTCAATCTCGACGTGGATAGCCTTAGCCTCCGGGCTGTTGCCCTTCTTCCTCACTTCCTTGTAGGACTTCTTCAGTATATCCAGCTTTCTCAATAGCATTTCTTTTTGCATATTCCACAGATTTATCAGATTGTTCTATTTTTCTTATGATTAGATACTTTGGTTCACCTTTGCGAAGATTGTTAAGGGTTTCTTCGTTTACTTCTGCCTCGGTTAACCCATTGACTGTTGTATATTGGGGTATTTTGTATTTATCACGCAGTTTCCGGATTAACTCCCAATCCCGCGTTACCCAATAGATTGTGATTTTCATTTTCGTAGGCTTTCACCGCTGAACAATACGGTTCTGGTTATAGCTCTCAAACGGTCGATGGTTCTCTCACCGTACTTTTCTCTCAACTCATCAATCGACAGGTTAGTAGTCAGGATAAGAAGTTTCCCTTTCTTCTCAGCCTCGTCTGCCAACTCTGCAAAAGCAAGCCTTCTTTCGCCGTATTTCACACTTAAATTCTCCGTTCCTATATCGTCGACGTAGATGATATGCTTCTGCTTCACAGCGTCCAGATCAGCGTTCATCTGCTGTGCATCGTAGCAGCTTACCACCTTCCGGCAATAATGATTCAGGATCAGAGGAACAATCCTTCCGCAAATAAGGGTCTTTCCTCTTCCGCAATTGCCGAAGCACAACAGCCCACGACCTCCATTGCCGGCCAGCCAGTTTGCAACCTCTTCATACTCCGGAAGCCATCTGGCATTCTCCCCCGTGAAGTATTTAATACCAGCCCTTAAAACATTCTTTGCATCCGGAATAGAAATTTCTACCGTATTCGGTACAGGTGTAAACCCCGTATCCTTCAGCCTTTCGATTGTTTGTCTGAAATCTATCTGTTCCATGTTACCATCCTTTGTCTTTGTATTTTTCAGTAGAATTTTCTTTCAGGACTACGCCTATATCTGTTTTGGAATAAGCCTTTTTCTTAGCTTGGGAAACTATCTCGTTAAACTTGGAATTGATGTTCGTCACGCTGAAATTCTCGAATATCCACCCCTCTTTTATGGACGATAGCAGATACTGAAGAGCATACAGAATTGAATCCTCAGCTACGTCCATCTGCTTTTGCTCCCGCTGGAACTTCAGCTTCTGAAGTAACTGGGACATTGCCCCTGCATCTTTGGCCGTCCAGTAATAATCACTTCCAAACAACTGTCTATAATGGGTTTCAAAAAGAGAACGGGCTTTTATGTTAAGTCCCTCCCCCTTGGGGGGTGTGGGGGGAATAATATTATTAATAATTTCTTTATCTTTCTTTTTCTTATTGCCCCTACCTTGCCCCAAATCTTCAATCTTATCATCCATTTTTTGTGACATTGCCCTTAGCTCTGCCCTTAGTTCGCCCATAGACACCTTTAAGTCATTGATCTCTTTATTATTATCTATGCCCTTACCATTGTCCTTTGGCTTGTCCTTGATAGGATTGTAGTCATCATAATTGCATAAGGTTATGACAGTCATACCCTGTTGGTTGCAAGTTGTAATCATCCCCTTCTTCTTCAATTTGGAAAGAAAATATCTGACTTTCTTTTCAGACCATTTCCAACGCTTCATCAAAAATGATATGGATGCCGGATATTGACCTCTTGTATAAGAGATTTCTCGACCTCCGATGAGTTCGCTATACGCCTCGTCGGTTGCATCAAATCGTGCTGACTGAATCAAGTCAAGCCACGCTTCGCATTCCGAAAACTCACGGGCAACTTTCCACATTTCATTCGAGAAAAACCTGCGGCTTAGTCTCAAAAATCCTTCTTCCATAGTTTTAGAATCTTACGTTAGTCAACTGTCTGCTATTGGAGTACACGGCCCATTTACCATTTCCACTATCAACAAGGCGAAGATCCTTCACTTCGCCAAAGCGTTTCAGATTTCCGCAAAGGTCAACTATCCACCCGGCTTCCTTATTTGGATGCGGACGGATAGCACGACCGACTATTTGATACCACAGTGCCAAAGACATCGTAGGACGTGCCATGACAATCGTATCCAGTTCTGGGTAATCAAATCCGGTAGTAAGTACGCCGACATTGGCCACGACCGGAATTTCTCCGGCCTTGAATGCCTCAAGAATACTCTCGCGCTCTTTCTTTGGGGTTTCTCCTGAAACGATGGCCGCTCCGGGAATAGACCAGGTAAGGCGTTCAGCTTCTTTCAAAAACCTCGTGAAGACCAATATACCTTTTCGTTTTATCCCGCTTTTAGGGTTCATTAGTCTTTGCACAATGCTGACCAGAAACCCGTAAAAATCGATACGCTCATACTCCTTTACGACAGACTTGTCTGTGTAGTCGGCTCCGGTCGTGTTCACCTTCAGATTAAGTTCATTCCATCCTAAAGGGTTCATTTCATAATAATTCAGTTTTGACAGATAACCCATATCCAAAAGGGTGGAAATTTGAACCTGATAAATGACCTCAGAGAATACACAAGGCCGGGTCCGGGTGATAAACTTCAACATACTGCCAAAATCCCTGCTTGATGAAAGACGGTAAGGTGTAGCCGTCAATCCAAGCACCTTGCACTTCAGCATAGAAAGAAATGATTTATACATTCCTTCTTTCGGGTTAACCAGATGGCATTCATCTATAATTATATTCTTGAAATGCTGAAAAAGCTCAGGATGATTGACAACACTACCAATCGTAGCGAATGTTATTCTTGAAATCTCTTTCCGCCCAAATGATGCGGAATATATGGAACAGTCCAGAATACCATACGAACAGAGCTTCAGATAGTTCTGTTCGAGTATTTCCTTGCTAGGTTGAAATACCAGCGTATGCCCTTCAAGGCGGCTAGCAATATCGGCTATTACCAGACTCTTCCCTGCCCCAGTCGGCAGCACCATGATGGCATTGTTCTTCTTGGCTTTGTTAGCAAAGAAGCTGACCGCTGCATTACTGGCCTTCTGCTGATAATCCCGTAAAACATAACTCATAATCCTTTCTCCTTACTCAGTTTGTCTCCCAAAGCCTTGTAATACTTGGTGAGTTCTATTAATTCAAAATCAGTCCATTTCTTCGCCTGGCTTGCTCTCCATGCCAGCTTGTCGAATCGTAGCTGGCCGATTTTAGCTTTCAGGTTCTTTTCATATTGTATCAGATGGTCGGCACTGAATCGGTTGCACGCCCGGCACTCGGCATGGGCGTTATCCTCGTCAAAGCGTGTGGCCATGTGGCGGCGCGAATGGAAGTGTCCGCAATCTGCCTGTTCGTATGGCTTTATCTGGCCGCATGAGATACAGCGGAAATACCCGTTCGGCATACAATCACGAAGCCGGATATAGCGGCTGAAAACTTTGTCGAGTTTGGCCACTAAATCCGGCTTCTTCTTAATCTTGATACCTGCCTTGTCAAATAACGGCAAAGGCTTTTCTTTCTTCTTTTTTGGTTTCTTGATGTAATACGGCATTATTTGAATCCCCATTCTTTTATGTAATCAATATTCTTTGGAAATCCATCTACTCGTTGAGGACTTAAAAATATCTTTTCACTTTTTAATGGAGTGCCTCCCCATACAGTAGCAGGACATTCTTCATATTCTTCTTTAGAAACTTCACTTACATTAAAATTGGGTTGGAAACCATATCCCATTACGCTTTCCCCTAAGTAAGTACCAAACTTCTTCAAAGCCCATTGAAATGCGATTTCCTTACTGAACAATCCATTTTTAGAAAGGACTGCTGCATATATTCTATGCATATAGTATCCAGTTTCAGTTAAATCAGGTCTGCAACGGATACAGAAATAGGAAATATTACACAAAACCTCTTTCACAAACGCTTCATGCTTCTTGCATTCTTCTTCTGTAAGAAACTCTTTTCCATCATTAGCGATGTAAACGACTTGAGTTACTTTTTTTGTTTCCATATTCTTTATTTTTGAGATTATTTGTGGACGCAGTGGGAATCGAACCCACCCAACCATCACGGTTTTACTTGCCACATATATTAGCTAATTTAATGAAGCAAGTTCATGGAGATATTGCGCAATTACTCCACTCTAAAGCACGTCCTGTGCTTGCGCCCGTATGCCCGTCTTTCCGGGCGTTTATTCATGCTATTTCGTTATTTTTAAAAACTCAGGGGCAATTCCATAAAGTGGTGTACGGCCATCCCATTTATCTATGAATTGCTTATAGAGTATTTCTTTAGTCAACCCACGTGATTGAATGATAGCCTGTTCTGTTTTTAATTGCTCCAATTCGTTGCGTTTCTTCTGCTCTGCAATCTGCTGGTCTAATACAGATATATTGGTATTCACCTCATTACGACTATCAATCTTCTCACGCACAGCCTTTGAAAATTCAAGCTGTGCAGAAAAAGTCAGCAATTGAAGCCCTCTTTTCTCAAATTCTTTATCCACAATCTGCTCCAACCGCTTTTCAAAAAGAAGAGAACCACCGTCAGCCATTAAACTGTCTGTCTTGTGCTTACGGCTTTCTTCTTTGATTAAATCATAAATACGAGGTTCAAGTATATTATCTTCAAGGCTTTGCATAAACCCGTCTTTTCCTGATTCTGTATCAGCTTTATCTATATGTTTGTTATCGAATACAACATCTATAGCTCTATTCTTGATAACTTTATAAGAATAAGTAGGACGTGCGTTAAATTCAGTGTTATCAGCAGCCTTCAATGTGACAGGTTCAGCAAATTCCCCTCTTTGGTCAAACAATGGAACTTGAAACAATTCAGTGCCCCATTCCCAAGTGGAAACTTTACCGGACACTACCTTAAAATCCTCTTTTCCTTGCTTCCCATAGTTCTCCATTAGAACACCGGCATAATTAGGGGCTACTCTTTCGCATGAAGCAAATACCACTAAGGTCATACAGACCAACATTAGATTAATCAATCTTTTCATTCTTCAAATTTTTAATTAGTTTATAAACGAAATAAATCACTGTGGCTGATATTATTACCACGCCCAGCCAAGCGTTGAGGTGATTGAATATTCTGTTTCCGATAGATACTCCGACTACCAGAAACAGAATTAAATAAATTTGCTTTCTCATTGTTACACCTCAATGATTACGATGTCAGGTGCAACACCTTTGATTACTTCAACCTGTTCGTCAATCACCTTATTCTTGTATTCTTCAATGGCCTCATTCGCACCGGCAGAAACCAAAGAAAGGGAAACTTCCCGACCATCCACATCGGCGTAGATTTCAACTTCGATTTCCTCACAGGTGAATCCTTTGAAAAGAGGAATATTCAACTTGAACGACTTTGGCAGATTGGAATCAACTACTTGCGAATAGTTATCCGTCTTGTTTCCGTTTTCCTCTTTGCTACGTTCTATATCCTGATTCACTTTCGCCTTGAAGTTCTTCAAAGTGGAAACCAGCATCATGTTCTCAGACTTATCCTTGAAGAAGGCACGGTGCATCTTGAAGAACTGGGACAATTTGATAGGTTCCCATTTCTTGTCGGTATTGATACCGAACTCCTGCATTTCCTTTGAAGCCTGTAAAACTCCACTAATTACCGTCTGGTAATAATTGGTTTCATCAATAGTCAAAGACAGATACATCTTATCACGGTTTACGATGATGTGGGTCGATTTCTGATTAATCAATTCGACACGCTTCTCCAGCCATTTAAAAGGTGCATCTATCGTTCCATTGATAACTACTCTTTCCGGTTCTTTCGGGTCAAGGGCTACGGATGCTTCACCTTCTCTCAATACTACTTCGATAGGTTTACCATTATATTCTTTCGGCACAACCAGGTTGATTTTGTTCTCACTCATAATTAATTATCTGTTCCTGTTTTACGGTTAATACTAAATACTGTCTTCTGCATTTCTTGTGGCATGATCGGGCGACTATAAACCAGTTCACCTAACTTGTTGTAGAATCCGGCCATTTTTTCCTCGTGATAAAGAATTTTTGCGCATTCTTCATTTTCCACGAACTCTGAACCTCTTTTGATATGGTCCAGAAGTTCCTGCTTTTCTTCATTCAAAGGCTTCAATCGTTCTTTGAAGCTTTCCATAGCCTCTTTCTTCTCCAACTCAACATCGTTGATGGTGATTGATACCTCGGCCAAAGTCTCTTTCTTCTGAGCCAGTTCTTCGGGGGTGAATCGGTGAGTATATCCGATTTTCTCTACCGCATCGGCGTTGTCCTGAAGGAACTGCCATCGTTCCTGTTCAGGGATGTCTTGTCCTAAAAATTTGTCCATAATTATCTATAACTTTTTACACCGAACCTATTATAAATCTTTTTAGCGGTACCCATACCATTATAAACAGGGATGAAACTTCTTTGTAAGGCCTTCTCTCTTTGATGAATGCCGCTTGAATTAGGATTAATTGACTTCTCTGGATTAAAGAATCTTGCTACATCTTGGGGAAATTTTCTTTTTTTCATAATCTCAAAATTTTAGATAAACTCTTTATTACGTTCGATTTCTTGTTGTGCAAAAATTAGCATCTGCTGTTCGTTGGCTGAAGGCAGATAGATGCCGGCCACAGATGCGCTCCAGTTACGAAAGCGGTCAATGCTCAAAGTCATTTCACCTGTTGTCAGTTCTGCAGAACTTCGCAGATAGGTTACTTCCTTGCCTTTCTTGTTGACCGTCTTTCTCTCAAACAAATCACGGTTGCAAGTCCTTTTATAGAAGTCTATCTTTGCTTCATCAAGGCTGCAACCGTACTCACTACCGAAATACCCTAAAAGCAGATGCAAATAGCTGTTCTGGGATAGCGTGCGGTTAGGAAGCTTCTTTCTCACTTCCACAACTGCACGCTCTTGGAACAGCTTGTTTATATAAGCCTTGAACTTGGGTATATCGTATTCATTTTTCAGATTGAATATGCTCATAGGCTAGAACGGTAAATCGTCTTTTGGATTTCCGTTAGCATCTACATCAGGTGGAAACGCCTGTGCCATGGTCGGCGTTTGTATCGGTGCCGGTTGCTGTGCTGGCATGGATGCTGGCTGGCGCATTGGCTGACGGGCTTCCAGTTTATAGCAGCGGATGGACACCATCCGTTTCACCTGTCCGTCCTGATTCGTCCATTCCCTGCCCTGCAAGGCAAAAGAAACCGTTATCACATCGCCTACCCTATAATTATCTAGTTCAGCACATTTGTCACCGCTTACTTCAAGCGGTAGGATATTCTCATACTGGCTGCGCTCACCCGTATATGGGTCGTGAGTCGTAGCGTCTAGGATAAACTCACGTTTCACAAAGGGATTACCTCCGTTCTTGGATGGTATTTCTTGGGGCTGGCCGATATAGACCAGCCGCCCGGTTATCTGATTACTCATTTATGATACTTTTAATGTTATACTTCCACTTACAGGAGTATCGACAAGGTATCTGTCGTATACACCCGGATAATCCTTTTCAAAGGACTCACGGTCGAAAGTCTTTCTGATTGAATCCTTCTTTCTGATAAATGATATTGATTCACCTTTCCATGAATAGACACCCGCCTTGACCATTTCCTTCATTACGCCGTCCGTAAGTTCCTTCTTCCGTTCTGCCCAGTATTTCGCCTGCTCGGTTATCTCAATGATGGAATCCTCCATTTCACGGTATTTGTCCGGAAGGTCTTCTTTTCTTGAGGGTACGGCATACGGATTGACGAACTGCATACCGCTGACCTCTGCTGCCATAAGAGAAGCAACCACTGCATCCGGAATACGTTCCACCTCGACAAGTCCGGAAGTGCTTCCCCTCAGCCAGATGGCGAACAACCTTACTACCCTGCATCCTGGATTCTGCATTTCAAACAGATATGCGTAAATCGACAGTTGCCATCGAACATATTCCCTATCCAACCTGTAGGTAGTCTTTATGTCGGCCAACGAAAAATCCGTTTCACTTTCCCGGTACACCTTATCTATACAGGATGCGAAATGCTCGTTGTCAGATACAAGATACTCGCTTGCCTCATAATTTAGTCCATAGATTTCCTTCAGGTTCTGATAATTCTTCGCCTCTTCGCTTTCGTGTGAAACTCCGAGGTCATCCACAAGCTCACAGACTTCATGGACGAAATGCCCTCTGTCTGCCGCCTTCTTCATCACATAATCCGGTATTCCGGAATATTTGTCCGGGAACAACTGGCTTTCAATCATCCCCGTAATTCCACGAAGCAGCACACCGTCCAAGGTATAGGTGTGCGCTTCCGGATCGAATATCACTCTGGATTTAGCTAACTGCATCTTTCAACTGTTTCTTTTTGTTCGACAAGGCAGTCATGAACTGCTGGTTTGTATGTAATGCGGTATATGTATTGTATACACCGGACAAGGTCTGTATACTCTGCGCAGAATTGATTTCCTGCATCGCCATCGCCAGATAGTCCGTTTCTTCGGGTGTGGTAGCATCCGGGTCTTTCTGGTCTTCAGTAGGTATCAGGAACATCTGCAAAAGGGAGTACTTCAATGCGATGCTCATCGCCTTGTTCATACCCTTATCCCCTGAATCCATCGCTTCACCTACATTCACTGTCTCTACACTACTGCCGTCTGTAGTTATATACCTGAACTTGACTGTCGCCCTTGTGAATGTATTCGTACCTCCGGATTTCGTCGGTCTGTTCTCTGTGGTGAATCCCTGTACTTCTTGCAGGATGAACACTTCGTTCTTGGCAAACAGTTCGTGAAGCTCGTTCATCACGTTGTCTATGCCCCTGAACTTGAATCCCTGCTGCTGGTTCTTCTCCGATTTTGTAATGGCTTTCGTCTCTCTGAGAATACTGGCCATCTTCCCGTAAATAAGCTGTGTTTCCATAATCGCGTATTTCAATATTTCAACTGTGCATGTTTAATCACATCATAGGCATTGCAGAACCATTTCCCATTCTGCTTATTCGTTCGCTTTTCGGCACGGATTAATCCTTTGCCGATTAAGTCTATTAACCTTGACAAACCGCCAACAATATCAGCAGCTTGATCGCGTCCAAATGTCTTATCATTCAGAACAATTTTTAGAACTTCCTCATTTGCCATAAAACATCATTACTTTAAACAGATTATTGCAGAGAAGCCTGGATATTCTGTCGCTGATACACGAAACTTTACATCCATTTTATTTTTTAGGACTCCGATCAAACGAAGATCACGATTACGACGTGAAGCTTCCAACTTGATTCCGTTATGCCGTTTCTTGTCGTAAGGAACTTTGTAGATATCCCCTTTTTTCATTACGTCAAAGAGACGTACTGTCTGGTAGCTTTCATTAACCTCTATTTCTTTTACCATATAAATAACTTTTAATTGATTGCTGACAGAACGGGACTTGAACCCGTAACCTTCCTGACATGCAGGATATTCTACCCTTGAACTATCTGTCTATTATATCACTTGTTTTCTTTCAGCAAATTTTGAATCTGTTCGCTGATTTCTTGATCAAAGGCCTCACGTCTGTCCAGTTCTCTTGAACGGGCTGCCAGTATTGCATTGATGTCAGCGAAATCATCACAGATATTATCTATTGTTTCTTTCAGTTCGTTCATTGTCTAATCTTTTTCCGATTAATAAACTTGTGATTGTAACTCCTATGAACCCTATCCAATACATAGCGGACAGATCTTGATTAAAGTGCATTATCACGACGGATATAGCACAGAGAACTATCAGTTTTCGCATGGCTCTTCCGGTTTTTCGATTTTATAACCTTGTTTCTCAAGATATTCTGCAATATCTTCATCGCATATCAGACTAAGGCAATCCTCAAGTCCGTAATCAGACATCAGGTAATACATACCATAGTATGCTACCACATCACCCTTCGGTATAAGTTTCAGTATATCCGAAGAATCAAATTCCTTGTAATTGTGTACTTCCATAATCGTGTCGTTTAAAATTCGTTCCCGTGGGCGTTCCGGTGGTTGCCTTGCCGCTTATCCAAGGTTGGGTAAGCCACGGGATATATATAGTTCATGCTGGTGTCTAATCAGTAAAGATTGTATTTGTAGCCGGCCTACGGCCACCTGCAATCGTATAAGTCATTTTTGTTCTCACGGTGATTAATGCGCTGCGTTTGCCTATTGCCAGTCCATTACTCGCACCCTTTTCACCGTGCCGCTATCGCTACTCAGTCGACCCCCTTTTGCGTCAGGTGTAGCGGTACACCTAAAATTTCCATCACGTCAAAGAACCAATCAAGTAGAACCCTGCCCGGCTCTCGCTGCCGGATGCCGTTCAATCCGTCAGCAGGGTAAGTTGTTATCCGAATTTGTATCTCAGATAATCGGCTTCGTTGGCGAAGCCGTGTGCATCCCATTCGTCACAGTCAGATTCTTCATCGCCAGCAAGAATCGCCTCGTAGCAGTCTATCTCGTCTTGGATAAGGTCAATGTATTCTTGCTTACTGTCAGCGTTGAAAGCCCTGCAAACAGTCTCTTCATCTGCATTCTTGACTGTTTCTAACTCTTTATAAAGCTTGTCAAGTTCTTCTTCGATTTCGTAGCGTGTCATAAGGCTATTTTAATAAGGTTGAACTTCTTGAAACTTCTGAACGATTCTTTCTCTGTGTCCCAGTAGGTGAACAGGTCTTCATTTTTCGATTTACCGGTGCCTTTCACCTTATCATGAATGACTTCTTCTTGCATTGTACCGAATGCCTGTCTTACTTCACCGTTCATCTTCTGATAGTAGAATTCTACTATCTGTGTCTTCATAGCCTTACCTAATTTATAGACCGCCCATGCCTTTCTAAGACATTCTGAAAACTTCTGTCCTGTAACCTTGAACATACGCCAAGCGTTTCTCATAATCTCGTGCAATACATTTCTTTTCATAATCGTGTGTTTTTAATAGGTTTTTACTATATTTGTTTCGTATCTTAGTTTCGTTATGCAAATGTACTAATATTATTGATATATTACTGATATGTACGATTTAAAAGGATTCAGACAAGCATTTGGACTTACACAAAAGAATATTGCTGATATTCTTGAATGTGGTCAAGCAAATATTTCAGGTATGGAAAAATCTATGAGGGATTTAGAACCTGAACAATATAGAAAGTTATGTGCTCGATTTGATGCTGCCTCTGTTGACAAGTTTAAGGTTTCAGATTTCATTCTTAATAATAAGAAAACTGAAGTTGATCCTATTATCAGCTATACAACAGGTGTACCTTATTATAATGTAGATTTTATTGGAGGATTTGATATTGTACTCAATGATCAAACGGTAAAACCGGAATACTTAATAGATTTCAAGAAATACAATGAAGCAACTTGTTGGTGTAATGTAACTGGCCACTCAATGGAACCGGAAATCACTCATGGAGATATTATTGCATTAAAGAAGATAGAAGATATATCTTTTCTTCCACTGGGAGAAGTATATGCAATAGTAACTACGAACGGAATGAGAACTATCAAAAGATTAGGACCGTCAAATGATCCGAAATGCTATACATTGGTTCCTACTAATAAATCTCCGGAATATGGTATCCAGGAACTTCCTAAGAATATGATAGAACATATCTTCCAAGTTCTGGGGTGTATGAAAAGATTATAATCATGAGATTCAATCAATACCTTTGGAACTTATACAAGAACTCTTCTGAGGGAGAATCCGTCATAACAGCATTTTCAGACAGAAAAGAGTGGATGGAAGAGGAACGCTTGTTCGAGAAGTACAATCCTAAAATCAAGGATTCCTTCAATTCAGAAATGATTTGTGAAATCCTCGAAGACTTCTGGTGCTATAAGGTATCGGAACATGAAGAAACAGAATTGCTGTCCTTGGAAGAGGCCGGTAAGCTATATGAAGAAATTATATCTACGGGACTAATAATAGAATCAGAACAAGTCCTAAAGATTGATGACTTTGACCGGATGCTAGAGTATATACCATTCCTATCAATGGAGTTGAATAATTTGTTTGGAGAATATTTCTTCCCTTATATCTATGTAGATGAATTCTATCAGCTTACAAGGCTTGCAGACTACTTTGAAATAGAACTTCCTCCAATACCAAAGAAGTCTGATTATAAAGCCAGGTGTATGTATTACTGGGAGTTGTGTAAGGTGTTCTACCGATTCAGGAAGGAGAACGAATTGTCGCCTGATGAACTTAGTGCTTTCATGTATGATTATGCTCCTAATGTTATTGGCATAGAAGAAAAAAGCAAAATGCCCCAACCGTCGGCTGCATGGTTCATTGGTGGATTGATTGAAGGATATGGTACTCATTGGACTACTGGCTTCTGGCAATCAAACATGGACACTAAAAGGGGAGACATCCTTATTCATTATGAAACTTCTCCTGTAAGTGCCATAACCTGTTTATGGATAGCACAGACTGACGGGGTCATAGACCCTTTTTTTCATTATTATAATAATACATACATTGGAGATAGGATAGTCATACCTAACATTTCTTTAAAGGAGTTGAAAACTGACACATATTTCTCAAATCATCCACTTGTCAGAAAGAATTTTCAGGGAGTCAATGGATGGCCTGTTACGGGAAAGGATTATGCAGAACTCGTGAGGATGATAGAAGCAAAAGGATTTGACACATCCGTACTTCCACAAATACACACACCTTCATTGCCAGAAGGAATAGTCATTAAGGAGGAAAAGGATGTTGAGAAAAAATTACTAGAGCCATTGTTAAATGAAATGGGGTGGTATGAGCATAAAGACTACATTCGTCAGTTGCCAATCCATGCAGGTAGAGGACATCGTATATTCCCGGATTATGCACTTCATTATAACAACAAGCCAGAAGAAGAAAAAGCAAAGGTGTTGATTGAAGCAAAATACCACATGAAGAACAACCATGAGGTAGAATCAGCCTTTCTTCAGGCATTCTCTTATGCCAAGTTACTGCTATCTTCAGTGATTATTTTGTGTGATAAGGAATGTATTCTTGTCTATGAGAGTAAGAAAGGATTCAGCAGAAGCAGATACAAGAAGTATTATTGGGAAGACATGAGAAATCCCGATTTATATAACGAATTAAAGAACAAACTAACAATCTAAATCCATGAAGAAAATACTGTTAACTATACTAGCAATATCATTGTTTGGCTGCGGAGAGAACAAGCCATCCCAGGAACAAAAGGACAAAGCTGACAGATACGTCCAGAGTCTCGTGGATGCCGATATAGGAATCTACAAAGGCGAACTGACAGATGCGAACTTTCTCATCCTTGCAGTTGATGCTTATTCTGGAGCAAACTTTGATGCTTATGCACGTACATACTTGGAAGAGGCACAAAGGAAAGGACTGGAGATAAAAGGGGTCTATATCGTAGACATCAAGGACTGCCAGTTTGGCGATGGATGGGTATCCGGTGACAGGATAGGAAAAGCCTTTAAATAGAAAATGTTCAAAAACTTATCCTTGCACTGTTTAGAAAGCAATATAATTAACTAATAATAAGGACAATAATCTATAAATTGGATAAACACTCTTAATCAGTGGGTCCAGGGTTCGAATCCCTGAGGGTGTACGAAGCTGTGAAGCTAAAGGCTGAAAACTCTGAGAATTTCTGATTCTCAGAGTTTTTTATTTATTATCTTTCCACTACCAGCCAGGTATGTCCGTTCGCCGGAATACTGACCGTAATTTCTACTGTATAATCACGGTTCAACCGGTAAGTTTCCACTTTTCCTCCTTCCATACGAATGCGGGCCTTATCCGTCAGGCCTGTATAGTAAAGAGGCAGCTTAATGGTACGTTTCATGATCTGACCAGTCGGATTAAAGAACACAGCCAGTGCTTTTTCCTTCAATGAAGGATTCACATGAATAAATCCATCCCAGTCTTTCCCATCCGGACGATGCAAATGTATGATATCACTGTTCAAGATATCCCGATAATGTTTATACCAGGAAATAACCTTCTTTACACAAGATTTTGTCTCTTCCGTATCATACAACCGGGGACCTCGGTAGCAGGCCTGTATCCCCGCACCATAATTACCCATCATTATCTGGTAATAAGTTTCCAGATGTTCATTCAACGGCTCCAGAGTAGCAGCAGCACCACCTCCATGATATTCTACCAGTGGAACAAACGACCAGCACGATGATGCCATGCGATCGTATGTGTTGGAGTAGTTTACCTGACGGCTATGAATCAGCTGCCGGTCTCTGGGCAGTGACCAGTTTACTTCCCGATATCCGATACTTGTCTTGGTGGAACCATTCAGGAAATAAAAATCCGGAACATTCAGGGAAATACCCTTTGCCAGACACCAGTGATATAAATCGGTTACCCGATGAAACTGTTTCCACTGCGAATCATTCAATCCTTTATGATAAGCGTGACTGGTAGAGGCACAGACATCCCCCGGATAAGAGCCATCATGTTCGAACAGTGTCAGTCCAGTCTGTTCATAGAAATTCTTAATCTTAGCCAGATAATCCACTCCCCACTGACTGCAAATGCAAGGAGAAGAACCGAAAGTTGCTCCACCACGTTTTCCGGTAGCCGGATTGATTACATCCACTTCTTCACTGATCCAACGGCTCGCCAGCAAAGAATAGCCTCCCATTTCAATACCTTTACTCCGGGCATAGTCAACCAGAGACTTGATATAGGCAATATGATTCTGATCCGTAGTTTCTGCATTCATGCCGGAGCCAAAAGACAGGATGATCATTTCATAGCCTGTTTCCACACACTGATCAACAGCTCGCTTCACTGTCTGTTCATCAATCGTCGTCAAATGCATGAAAATAGGATTCTCCGTGGTCCAGGGAGCTACTGTCCGATAAAAGCGACGGAGAAAAAGACCTTTCCGTTCACGATCATACGAATCAACAGGCATCTCATACACCTGATAGGAAGCAAATGTTTTATCCGGCTCAATTTCTATATCCGGTCCGACTTCATTGTAAACTTCAAGTGTACACAACGTATTCAATTCATAATTACATTGCGAAGTATACGCCTTGTCTGTTGTCCAGTGCTCCGTACGATCACCCGTATACTCCCAGAAAGTACCGCCCATCGTATAATCACTTTCTATATGGATATTGGGCAGATAACGTCTGGACATGTCTCCTTCTGTAGATTCCGGTTCTGCAAAAAACAATTGCTCCAGTTTGAATGCATCCAGATTCACCGTCTCGCTTCCTTCGTTGAGAATCTCCAGGTGTTTGCGAATGACAGGAATATGATCATAAATATCATAATGCAGCTTGACTTTGAGGTCTTTCACTTTATCTACCCCCCGTAAAACGAATGTCAATGATTTGCCTGTAGGGAGTTGTTTGTTTAAGGCCCAACGGCTACGAGCCCAGTCCAATGTCCGGACAGAATCGGTTATATAAAAATCTTCTACAATAAACGAACTGTCTCTCACCGACATATCATCCAGCCACTCCATCTTCAGATAGCCACGCTCCAGCTGACCTTCCAGTCCGCCCAGATACCATTTTTGACCATTGATGACAAGCTCTCCTTCACCGCTTACGGCCCTTAGCATATTTTCTCCGGACATCTGATTAACAATATCAACTGTTGCCAGATTCGGAGTAATACGAAACACACGAGCCGTCAGACCATTTGTCAGGACCAGAGATTTTCCGTCACTTCCAGCTTTCACTTCAGCTTTATATGTTTCAGGGGTCAACAGCCAGTCCGTAGCACTGCGCTTCATGAAAGGATAATCTGCAACCGGTAAATCCTTTAATTTGGCAGCCATTTTGTTCCAGTCTTCCTGAGAAACACCTTCATCCCCAGACATAGCTTCCACAGACTCAGCCGAAGCCAGCTGATTATCGGAATCAATACGTACTCCCGACCAAACCGCAAAGTCACCACTAGGGCCATCACCTCCGTCATCCACACGAAGTTCCACCTGTTTCACTTTTCGGATATCCACTTCCAGCGATTTCATCTTCTCGCCGGAAGCCATCTTTTGAGAGTATAATTCCCGGCCATCCCCTAAAACGCGAAACATCACGACACCCTTTTTCATGGTATTTCCCTGATCTTCCACTCCGGCCAGATATTTTTGTCCATTTACCTGATGAAAAAGAACCCGTGTTCCATCAGGCTGGGGTGATGCAGTAACCTCAGACGAATGATAATCAATTTGAGTATCTGTCACACCTATCTTTCCTGATAGCCGGACAGCAGATCCTTTGACATTAATCCGGATTATACTTTTAGAATGTACTCCCACCGGATCTTCACATTTTTCTCCTGCGACAAACGCTTCTTCCCCGGTAACCGATCTGCCGGTAACCAGTGTGCCATAGGTTTGTGTTGCACGGCTTAAATCCAATTGTGAAAGCCGCAACTGAGCATCCACTTCAGCAACCAGCCCTAAAAAAAGCAAGAATAGAATTTTCTTTTTTGTTCCCATTGGTAATAAATTTGATAAATGAATTGTCCTTATTTACAAATGAATACAAATGTATACATTTTCTCTAAATATATCACCATTTATAAAAGTAACTCAGAACTTCAGACGTTTTATTTTTCACAGCAAAAAACGAGCAGGGAGTTCTAAGGAGTAAAAATATGGGACACAAAATAAATGGCCCGAAAGCCACTCAGCTTTCAGACCATTTACATTTCCAATCAGCGTAAGTCTAAACGTTCCCAATCCATTCCAAGAGCTTTAGCCACGCCCTTACCATAATTTTCATCAGCCTTTGTACAATTCCGGATATGACGGATCTTGATTTCTTCCGGAATATCTCCCATCGCCCGTGCCGTATTTTCAAACAACACCTGCTGCTGGGCCGGCGTCATCAGACGGAACAGATCGCCCGGTTGAGAATAGTAATCAGAATCGTCTTCTCTGAAATCCCACTGATATGCAGCTCCGTCCAACTCCAAAGGAGGTTCTTTATATTCCAGCTGATGTTGCCATTCACCATAGCTGTTCGGCTCATAGCCCAAAGTAGAACCATGATTTCCGTCCACACGCATCTGGCCATCCCGATGATACATATTCAGGAAAGGACAACGGCTGCGGTTTACCGGAATCTGATAATGATTTACGCCCAGACGATAACGTTGTGCATCGCCATAAGAGAAAAGGCGTCCCTGAAGCATACGGTCCGGAGAGAAACTGATACCCGGAACCACATTGGCCGGATTAAAGGCTGCCTGTTCTACATCGGCAAAATAGTTTTCCGGATTACGGTTCAGTTCCAATACGCCCACTTCAATAAGAGGATATTGCTTTTGTGACCAGACCTTAGTCAGATCAAACGGATTAAAAGGACATTCGGCAGCCTGTTCCTCCGTCATCAACTGTACATACATGGTCCACTGAGGGAAATTTCCCTGCTCAATATTCTCATACAAATCCCGCTGATGACTTTCACGGTCCTTGGCAATGACTGCTTCTGCCTCCTGATCCGTCAGATTCTTAATACCCTGCTTTGTATGCAGATGGAATTTCACCCAGGTGCGTTTGCCTTCCGCATTGATGAAAGAGAAAGTATGGCTTCCATATCCATGCATGTGCCGGTAGGACGCCGGAATTCCCCGGTCGCTCATGGTAATCGTTACCTGATGAAGAGCTTCAGGAAGCAAAGTCCAGAAATCCCAGTTGTTGCGCGGACTGCGCATATTGGTTCTCGGATCGCGCTTCACGGCATGATTCAAATCAGGAAATTTCAAGGGATCCCGCAAAAAGAAGACAGGAGTATTATTACCGACCAGATCCCAGTTTCCTTCCTCCGTATAGAATTTAATTGCAAAGCCACGGATATCACGTTCCGCATCTGCCGCACCACGTTCACCGGCCACTGTGGAAAAACGGACAAAAACCTCTGTCTCTTTTCCTATCTGAGAAAACAAGGCTGCCTTCGTATAAGAAGTAATATCGTGAGTTACCGTAAATTTTCCAAAAGCACCGGAACCCTTGGCATGCATCCGGCGTTCAGGAATTACCTCACGGTCAAAATGAGCTAACTTTTCAAGAAACCATACGTCCTGCAGAAGCATCGGACCTCTCCGGCCGGCAGTAGCAACATTGTGATTGTCTGCAACAGGAGCACCTGAAGCACTCGTTAATTTCTTACTTTCCATAAATGTTGTTTTTAAGGGTTATGAATAGATTATGAATGAATAAACTGATCCAGCAATTCTTTATCTTCCTTTGTCAGAAATCCTGTTTTGGAGCTCAGACATGGAACCCGGACAGAACGGGGAATATGCAAAGTCTTTTTCATCTGTCCAAAAAGAGAACCGGTACGAAACTTATATGTTGTGAAAAGAAGAGTCCGGTCGGCTGGTATTACTCCCGAAAGTTTCCGGCTGAACTCCTTCCAGCGACGATGTGGATGCTGCCCGATTACAAACCATCCACAAGTCCAGCATCCGGTAAACAGGAAATCTGTTCCTGACAGTTTCTCCGGATCATAGTCTGTCAAGGAGCTCAAACTGACATCCAGCCCCTTGGACCATAAATACATCGCTATTTCACGAGCATAACCGGCCGTCTTTCCTCGACGACTGTAATATAATACTGTAGCTTTCATTAAACATTTAATTTTCATCTGGTTTGGAGCAAATATAGGCTGAAACAAAATATTCATCTATATTTGCAAAAATCATTTTTTCGATAAGAACAATAGAGAAAAACGATTAAAAATGGAATTAAGACAACTGAAATACTTCAAACAGGCTTGCGAATTGCAAAACTTTTCGGAAGCATCCCGGGCGCTACATATATCTCAAAGTACACTGTCACAACAAATCAAGCAGCTGGAAAATGAGTTGGATGTATTACTTTTTGACCGTGTCGGAAAACGAGTTATTCCCACGGAAGCAGGAGTCGCATTTTTACCTTATGCGCATAAGGCAATACAGGATGCCGAAAACGGCAAACAGATCATCCGCGATCTGAAGGGAATAGAAACGGGCAGTCTCCATATCGGAGTGACTTACAGCATGAGCCCATTGCTGATTGCAGCACTGAATCAGTTTACTAAAATATATCCTAAGATTAAAGTTGAAATCAGATTTGCAACTTCTGAAGAGCTTCTGAAAAGACTGGAGGAAAACGATCTGGACTTTGTACTTTCTTTCAAACCGGACAATCACGCTGCACAGTTTGAAACCTTGCCGCTATTTTCATCAAGGCTTTGTTTTATCGTGCATCAGTCACACGCCATGGCTAACTTATCGTCAATTACCTTAAAACGGCTGGCACAGACTCCTCTGATCTTGCCGGAAAAAGGATTTGCCACAAGAAAAAAAGTAGATGAACTGTTCCGGCAAAACCAGCTTAAACCTACTATCGGAATTGAAATGGATGATGTACACACCATTATTCATACATTATCGGGAGGACAATGGGCTACGATATTGACACAGGCCGCCGTCCGGGGTGAAGCCAATCTGAAACAAATTCCCATTCTTTGTGCTGACAGCCTCTCCTCACAAGGATGCCTGTTCTGGCCCCAAGGAAGCTATCGCAAGAAATCTGCACTGGTCTTTTCCGAATATCTTTTAAAAATTACCCAGAGAAATCCTCTCTAAACTTCTTTTCGGCCACTCAGGCCGCTTACTCTTTGTAAAGGCAGCTGCCCGCATCACCTCCGAACGACATCGGAACGCGGACAGTCTGCCGAAACTACAAAGAAACTTATAATGAAACAAAATAATGCCATTATTCTTCACCGGCTTCACGGATATTGAAGCGATGAACTGTAACTCCTCCACTCTGAATCCGCATGCGGACTCCCATACCATCATTCGCCAACAAGGTATACTCTCCGGAATGTTGCTGGTCATTGATGGTATACCAGAAACCATTCTGCATATATTGAACCTCTACATAACTTCCATCCGTATCGTAGTCCCAGGATATTACATACTTATTGGTACTGCCCCGATAAATATGAAACGAACACGAAGACTCATTATAGGTAACATACGATAAATCGGTTATCTCTTCCGGGTAAAAATTCAAAACAATATAATCACCCGAACTTTCCGACTGCACATTGTTGTCCACATATTCCGTATAGGCCTCACCCAAATGTTTTTTCTCAATGGGATAATATTCCAACTCCTCATTTTTATCAGCCAACTCCCGAAGAGGAGACAAGGGCCAAAATAGAAAAAGAAAAAATATTAAATAGTACAGGTTTGTCTGTAAAATCATTCCGTTCGCCGATTTTTATTGCAGCCACCTCATTATGAGCCTAAATTTGTAGCGAACAAAAATAGACTATAATGAAATATCTGCAAAAACAACAACTGCTGGAACAAGTTATCTATCTTTCCATGTGACTGCTCATTTTGTGCATTCCACCCATCAACCTGCTGTTAGACGACGATCATACGCTGCAAGCCGGAGAACTGAAAAACGTCATTCTTGAAACAGGAATGCTGGTATTGCCTTTCTTTGTACTGTTTCTTATCCATAACTTCCTGCTTATCCCGCAACTGTTTCTGAAAAAATACTATGTCAGATACATGCTTGCCGTGATCTTTACAATCGGCATCCTTTTCCTGTATATGCCAGGATGGCTGGAAGCCCTGCATCCACAACCACCCCTCCAAGGACAAAAAGAAAGAACTTTTGAACCTGCTGAATCGTGGCTGCCGCTCCCCCAGCTTCCGTTAATGCCGGATTCAGAGAACGGACGCCCTCCTATCCGTCCTCCGTTCCAGGCCATTCACATTGCGATTGCGGTCCTGCTGGTTGGATTTAATCTTTCCATACGGCTTTTTCTGAAATCTCTGCGCGATGATGAAATGCTGAAAGATCTGGAACGCCAGCGGCTGGAGTCAGAGCTGCAATACCTGAAGTACCAGCTCAACCCGCACTTCTTTATGAATACTCTCAACAATATATATGCTTTGGTGGGTCTCAATACAGAACAGGCCAAGAAAACCATTATTGAACTTTCCAAGCTGATGAGATACGTTCTTTACGAGGCAAACAAGAACCAGATTTCACTGGAACACGAAATACAGTTCCTGGAGAATTACATAGCCTTGATGAAGCTCCGGTATATCGACAATCTGAACATACGCACAGAGTTTCCCGTCGTTGTTCCCTGCGTACAGATACCTCCCCTGCTTTTCATATCCCTGTTGGAAAACGCTTTCAAGCATGGCGTGAGCTATCAGGAGCCTTCCTTTATTGAAGTACGCATCGAACTGGCAGACGAGGGTGTCATCTTTAATTGCAAGAACAGCAAACATACACATGCCCACAAAGATGCCTATCATGGAATCGGTATAGACAATATCAAGAAAAGGCTTCATCTGTTGTATGGAAACAACTATACATTCACCACCAATGAGAGCGAAAATTGTTTTGAAGTTTTACTTATTATTCCTTTCCTGTCATGATGAACTGTCTGATTGTTGACGATGAGCCACTGGCTCTGGCCCAACTGGCCGGCTATATCTCACGCATCCCATTCCTAAAACTGATAGCTTCCTGCCAGGATGCACATCAGGCCAGTAAAGTACTGGCCAGCCACACCATCGACCTGCTTTTTGTGGATATCAATATGCCCGACCTGAATGGAATCGAATTCGTACGTTCACTCCCTCAGGCACCGATGATTATCTTCACAACAGCCTACTCCGAATATGCCATTGAGGGATTCCGGCTGAATGCCGTTGATTACCTGATGAAACCATTCGATCTGGGAGACTGCCTGAAAGCTGCTGAAAAGGCCAGGAAAATGTATAGCATGGCTCACAACACATCACAGACACAAACTGACTGGGATGAGAAGGAGCGCACACTTTTCGTAAAAAGTGAGTACAAGATGATACGCATCAATATAGATAAGATTATTTACATTGAAAGCATGAGTGAGTATATCTGCATATACCTGGAAGACCGGAACAAGCCGGTCATCACACTGAACAGCCTGCAGAAATTCTCAACCCTGCTTCCCCCTTATTTCATGCGTGTACACCGTTCCTACATTGTCAATCTGCATCAAATTACCGAAGTTTCCCGTTTCCGGATTCTCTTCGGGAAAGATACATATATACCCATCGGAGAGAATTACAAAGAACAGTTCATGGCCTACATCCAGCACACAGGACTGCTCTGAAACGGCCGGTAAGAAATGCTGACTAACGGCTACGTTCCGTAATGGCTATTTTGATCACCCCGTCCAGACGGTTCTCAAAAATATGATAGGCTTCTTCTATCCGGTCAAGCGGAAAACGATGGGTAATCAGCGGCGTAGTATCAATCTTTCCTTCTGCAATCAGACGGAGAATCTCCGCACAGTCACATCCGTCTACACCACCTGTCTTGAAGGTCAGATTCTTGCCATACATATCGGGAAGCGGAAGAACCTGCGGACGATCGTACAGGGCAACAACGGTGACAGTCGCATTCGGACGGGCTGCCTCCCAGGCCAGCCGGAAAGTATCATCAGCCCCTGCAACTTCAATGACCACATCAGCTCCTCCATGCTCACTGTGTGATTTTACGAAAGACAGACAGTTGTCCGGATCTGTCACTTCTACATCCGGATAATGCGCACGCACAAAACGAGCCCGCTGTTCCGATTTTTCGCACACAATAATGCGGCGCGGATGTTTCAGCATTGCGCAAAGCAACGTACAAATTCCAGTCGGACCTGCTCCTATAATAAGGACTGTATCGTCCGGCGTAATCTCCGAGATACGCGCTGCCCAAAATCCGGTAGCCAGAATATCCCCTACAAACAAAGCCTGTTCATCGGTCACTCCATCCGGAATCCGGTTCAATCCCTGATCTGCATGGGGCACACGTACATACTCGGCCTGTCCTCCGTCAATGCGACAGCCCAAAGCCCATCCTCCATCCGGATCCTCACAATTATTTACATATCCTTTCTGACAGAAAAAGCACTCGCCACAGAATGTTTCCACATTCACCGTTACCCGATCGCCAGGCTTAACCGTAGTAACTCCGGAACCTACCTGCTCAACAATGCCTACCATCTCATGCCCCACCGTAATGCCCGGAACAGCACGGGGAACACTTCCATGCCTGATATGCAGATCACTGGTACAGATACTTCCGAGCGTGACACGTACCAGGGCATCACACGGATCCTTTAACTCCGGAACAGGCTTCTCCAACATCAAGAACCGGCCTTTTTCTATATATGTATAAGCTAACATGACTTTCTGTTTTTCAGGTAAAGATAAGAAAAATATGACAGAACCATTGTCAGACTCGAAAACATTTTCTAATTTTGTCCATATATCTGCTTCCCTATTTTTCTACAGGCGGAAGCTTTCCTTAAAAATAAACAACAAATGAAAGTCAAAGTTGAACAACAAATGATCGGTTACGTCCTGCTGGCTCCCTGACTAAGGGATTTGGCAACCAAACGTATTTCCATCGATCAAAGCCACTGACGGGAGTGGCAGGGATTGTTGTGCTCTTTGACGTACGAGTTCTTAACCTCTTCTTCAACGGGGAAGCAGGGGTTTCTTTTGCACGACCGCGGATATACAGCTTCCCGCGGCGATCAATTTTATCTTTTCAATTATTTATTCATTAATTCATTTGTTGCTTATGAAAAATCTTGTTTTACGAGCCATGCGCTCATTCGATGAAAGCCTCACCGGTCCTGAATATGCCTGCAACCAGCTGGTTGTTGAAATGATTTCTGACGAGCCTCTTACAGATACAAACGAACTGGACGTACGCATTTACTCGGCCGATTACCAGTTGACAGGAAGTGACTCACGGAAATTTTCTTCCCGGAAAACTCCTCTGAAAATACGTTTCCAACTGGTTTCCGACAGTTTTTGGGACGAAAGTCTGTATCATGTTTTTATCTTCCGGAATGGATATCCACAATGGTATGCTGCTCTTTCTCCAGAAAACAAGTACGAGAAATGGAGCAGAACCAGACTGGAGAACATACGTTTGCATCCGGATCAGAAATTTTTCGCAGAACAGTTGTGCAACACCGCCTGGTGGCCTAAACTGTATGAAGGGAAATTCAAGACGCTTCCCGTTCAGGAACTTATCAGACGCTTCCGTATATATACTGATCCTGCTCAGGTTCTTCCTTGTTTGCTTGTAGACAGCAGTCGGACACTTCTGGCCAAAGCTTTCACCTTCTTTATACTGTCAAACTATTTCACCGGTTCAAACGTAGACGACCGTTTCAGTCTTTCCCTCAAGGAGCTGATGACCGGAGACATTACCTGGAAACAGCTGAAACAGAAAACGGCCCGGAAAAAAGTCATCATTATAGAGATAGGTGATCTGGAGATCAATTCACAGAAAACCATTATCCTCACCCGAGCGGCAGACCTGATCAGAAACAGGGCCCCTCAAGATCCCGTATACATCTTCCATGGGAAATGTGAATATATCAGCAGCCTGTTTCAGGAATGCCAGGCCTTCGAAAGCCTTTTTACAAATGAAACCACCTTTCACATCCTTCCTCCGGAATCTGAGCCCGACAGTTCTGAGTCGCTTCCTTTTGATACCCCTCTGCCTTTCGATGATCCCACCAATCCTCCTTCGCAGAGCCGGAATTTCAATGCCCCTTGTGCCGCCGAGCTGGAATTACAGGAGATGGTCGGGCTCCATCGCGTAAAGGAAGATATGGCAGAGGCCCGGATGATGGCCTGCTTTCTGCAAAGGCGTAAAGATCTTTCCCTGGATTCAGGCACAGAAAACCGTCATCACATGCTCTTTCTGGGGAACCCCGGAACAGGCAAGACAACAGTGGCCCGGCTGGCAGGGAAAATGTATCATTACATTGGAGTCCTCTCCAGCGGACACACCGTGGAAGTATCACGTACCGACCTTGTCGGGGAATATATCGGCCAAACGGAAAAAAAGATGAAAGAAGTCATTGACAAGGCCCGCGGCGGAGTTCTGTTTATAGATGAAGCCTACACCCTGATCGAAAAGGATACCTATTCAAAGGACTATGGCAAGGAAGTCATTCAGGCTCTGTTAACGGTTCTTTCCGAACCCAATCCGGACATGATCATTATTCTGGCAGGCTATGAAGACAAAATGCACATCCTGCTTCAAAGTAATCCGGGACTGAAAGACCGTTTTCCTCTCCGGTTCTACTTCGATGATTACACAGCTGAAGAACTGTTGGAAATGGCTCACCGCTCACTGCAGCAGCGGAACTTCATTCTCACACCGGAAGCTGACCGGCAACTGGAACTGCTGGTCAGAGAGGCTTCTGCCCAACGTGATGAGTATTTCGGAAACGGACGCTGGATACACAACCTGATCAACCAGGGAATTCTCAAGAGTATGGCCCGGAAAATTATGTCGCTTCCCCACCCCGATATCTCCAGCCGGAAGTTGTTCTGCACCATCGAAGCTTGTGACATTACCTCTGCCGCCCAACGCTTCCAGGAATGTTATCCTCTGAAACTGAAAGCTTCTGCACGTATCGGATTCAGAGCATAAAAAAGCCCTCGGGATTTTAAAAAAACGTTTCGGCGTTTTGACACAAACGTCGAAACGTTCACATCAAAACGCCGAAGCCTTTTTTGTGTGTGATTCTTTAGAAGCGAACCATCATTTCTACCACCAGCTTATCCTGCTCTGAAGCTTTGACCAATGCCTGGTTATCGTAGAAATACTTTTCATAGTTTAAGCGTAAATCTGCCTGGAACGGTTTACCGAAGCTGAAAGTCAGACCACCGGTAACACGCTTGCGTTCATAATCGGTGATATACATCTGACCGTCCTCATTAAGCGTACCGTCACTGTGATCGCCCATATAGTCGAAACGAGCCAGGAAGGAAATCTTCTTGAACGGGAATTTCTTCTTCTGAATAAACCAGTCGTAATTGACAAAAGCATCTACAGCCCATACATCCTGGAAAGAATCATGTGCATAGCGTTTATACAATCCTTCAACCTCAAAATGCCAGTTATTCCATTTATAATAAGTACCGATATCGTACATATAAATGTTTACATTTTCCGGACGGATACGCTGCGTACTCAGCGTCAGATTATAATCTTTCCACGGCATCAGCTGCAACTTGGCCGAATAGCACAGAACACGGTGCCATTCTTTCTGGGCCGTCAGTCCAGAACCGCTGAACAGTCCTCCCTCAAGGATAAAAGGAAAACCTTCATCCATGGAATAGCCTAAGGTTGCACCGACATCACGGACATTACCTACCTGCTTGGCAATAAACGAACGGTTGGCAAAATATTGCTGATGTGGAGAACGATGTGCATCAATAGTGAAAGGAACACGCATCTGTCCGACAGTGATTTTGAAATCTTCCAAAGGAGTTACACGCGCAAAGGCATCCAACATCTTGATTTGTCCTTCATCAGAAAGGTCTATTTCAGCTTTATAGCTTACCAAGGAATGTACTTTTCCGTCCAAACTGACTCGGGCGTTACGAACTTGAAAACGCTGTTCATCAGTGGAAGTCTGATACTCATATTTTCCCCGAACCGTTCCATGGACTTCCGGCAGATACTGTTTCCAGTCTTGGGCGCTTGCAGAGGCTATGGTTAATGCCGCCAGCAGCACAGATGCAATTTTTCTCATTGATTATGTCTTTTTATTCTGGCGGCAAAGGTATCTGAGTCAGATAAAACAGGTATGTCAAATGTATTACAAAACTGTTACACCTCCACAAACCTGGCCGTTTCTACTTTTTCAAGACGTGAACGGAGCTTGTCCATCTGCGATTTCCGGATCCGCAAGGTCATCAGACAATCCATATCGTATGACTGTTCTACAATCTCAGGCGATTCTTCCTTAACGATCCTCATCACATCATTCATAAACGGATATTCAAAGGCCACGGTCACCTGCTCATCTACTGTTTTTTCGATTACACGAGCTTCGGCCAGTGCCTGTGCCGCAGCAGTACGATATGCTACGATCAATCCGCTTGTTCCCAGTTTGATTCCCCCAAAATACCGTACCACGATAACCAGAATGTCGGTTAACTCATTGGAATTGATCTGCCCCAGAATCGGTTTTCCTGCTGTTCCTGAAGGCTCTCCATTATCATTGGCCCGAAAATCCTTACGGGCCGGTCCCAGCATATATGCATAGCATACATGACGGGCATCATAGTATTTCTTCTGATATTCTTCCAGATAATTCTTCACATCGGTCAGTGTACGCACCGGAAGCGCAATGGCAATAAATTTGCTGCGCTTTTCAGTATAAACTGACTCGGCCATTTCCTCGATTGTTCTATAAGTATCTTCCATAGCGCAAAGGTAATGAAAATCCCCCAACAAGAAATGCGGATCTTACACAAAGTCGTCTGACGGCTCAGGCAAGAATCCGCATTTTGTTTTCTTGAAACAATCAATCTAACCTATGAATCACTAATCCAGAACGCAATTTCGGTTCAAACCAGGTTGTTTTGGGCGGCATGATATTTCCTGTATCAGCAATATCCATCAATTGCTTCATGGATACTGGATAAAGGGCCAGCGCCATCTTCATCTCACCGCTGTCAACCCGTTTCTTCAATTCACCAAGACCACGAATACCGCCTACGAAGTCAATCCGTTTGTCAGAACGCAGGTCTTTTATGCCCAGAATCTCATCTAGAATCAAATTGGAAGAGATTGTTACATCAAGTACTCCAATCGGATCATGATCATCATACGTTCCCGGTTTGGCTGTCAGGCTATACCATTTTCCGTCAAGATAAAGAGAGAAATTATGCAAAGCAGCCGGTTTATAGATTTCCGTGCCTTTTTCTTCCACGTCAAAATGTTTTCGCAGCGCATCCAGGAACTGAGCCGGAGTCAGACCGTTCAAATCTTTCACCACCCGGTTATAATCAATGATTGTCAGCTGACTGGCAGGGAAACAAACAGCCATGAAATAGTTGTATTCCTCATCCCCTTTATGATTAGGATTCTGTCTGGCCTTCTCCACCCCGACCAATGCTGCCGCAGCACTGCGATGATGTCCGTCGGCAATATACAAGGCAGGCATCTGTTCGAATGCTTTCGTAATGGCTGCAATATCGGCATCCTCATCAATTACCCAGAATGTATGACCGAAGCCATCTCCCGGTGCAATGAAATCATATTCCGGCTGGCGAGACGTATATTTCGCAACAACTGCATCCAGCACATCATTATCCGGATAAGCAAAGAATACCGGCTCGATATTGGCATTGTTTACGCGCACATGCTTCATGCGGTCTTCTTCCTTGTCACGACGGGTCAGTTCATGTTTCTTGATTACTCCATTCATGTAATCAGGAACATAAGCACCAACGACCAAACCATACTGTGTTTTGCCATTCATGGTTTGGGCATAAATATAATAACATTCTTTCTTGTCCTGTACCAGCCATCCTTTCTCCTGAAACTTCAGGAAATTCTCGGCAGCCTTGCCATACACCCGCGGATCATGTTCATCTGTTCCTTCCGGGAAATCAATTTCCGGCTTGATGATGTGATAAAGCGACTTTTCATTACCAGCCGCTTCTGCACGAGCCTCAGCTGAATTCAACACATCATAAGGACGCGAAGCGACCTGTTCAACCAAATCTTTGGGAGGACGTATACCTTTAAAGGGTTTAACGATTGCCATAATGTTTCAAATTATTTCTGAAAAAAACTACCATGAGAATAAATGCATAGATATAACACATCAATGTCATCCCGCATAATAGGCCATCTCCAAACTCGCCCAATTGCGATTTACAAAGAGAAGAGATCAATAACAGCGTATTGCCTACGGCCAAAGGAAGCAGAATGCGCTTCTCATTTTCATTCATTCTCATGGCAACATTTATGAAGTACTTATTTCTTATTTACACGGTATTTTTCACATCCATCTTTCAGGAATCCTACAATCTGACGGGCGGCAGCAATACCTGCATTGATATTGGCTTCAGCTGTCTGAGCACCCATCTTCTTGGGAGTAGAAAAATAACGTCCCGGGAAATGATCTGCAAATTCATCATGATGAACCGGCACAATATCAGTTATATATTTCAAATCAGCACGGTCGTTCATCAGACGAAGCAGATCTGCTTCATTAATGACTTCTTTTCGGGCTGTATTGACCAGCAAACCATTCTTCGGCATCAGATTCACCAAATCATAATTAATGGAGTTCTTTGTTTCAGCGGTAGCAGGAATGTGCAAAGATACAATATCACAAATGGAATATAGAACTTCCGGAGAATCAACCGGCTTCACGCCATCAGCCTCCATGGCTTCTTTCGGACAATAAGCATCGTATGCGTAAATATCCATTCCAAAACCTTTGGCAATACGTGCAACATTCCGTCCGACATTACCATAAGCATGAATACCCAGTTTTTTGCCTTTCAACTCTGTACCTGACTTTCCGTCATAGAAGTTACGTACAGCCATTACCATGAAACCAAATGCCAGTTCTGCCACGGCATTTGAATTCTGTCCCGGCGTATTCATTACGCAAACATGATGAGCTGTGGCTGCTTCCAGACTGACATTATCATATCCGGCACCTGCACGCACCACGATTTTCAATTGCCCAGCAGCATTCAATACTTCTTCGTCTATAATATCGCTACGGATAATCAAAGCATCAGCATCTTTTACCGCATCCAGCAACTGACTTTTTTCAGTATATTTTTCAAGCAAAGCCAATTCATAACCGGCTGCTTCTATTTCTGAACGAATACCGTCAACCGCTACCTTGGCAAACGGTTTTTCTGTGGCAACTAAAACTTTCATAGAAAAATAATTTAAGAGTTACAAGAGATAAAGTGAATTTCAATAGTAGAAGACATCCGTTACCACCTGCGGTAACGGATGTCAAAATCCTTATCAGGCGATAAGATCAATGCATCTTTTCAAATTCCTGCATGCAGTCAATCAGTGCCTGTACACTTTCTACCGGCATTGCATTATAACAGGAAGCACGGAATCCGCCTACTGAACGGTGTCCCTTGATGCCGACCATGCCTTTCTCTGTCGCAAATTTCAGGAATTCTGCTTCCAGATCCTTATATTCATCGGCCATGACAAAGCAAATATTCATCAGTGAACGGTCGCCTTTATCCGTAACTGTTCCGCGGAACAATTTGTTACGGTCTATTTCTGCATACAACATCTCCGCACGAACTTTAGCGCGACGCTGCATTTCCTCTACACCGCCCTGTGCTTTAATCCAGCGCAAGGTCTGAAGAGCTGCATAAATAGGAACTACCGGAGGAGTATTGAACATAGAACCTTTTTCTACGTGAGTCTTGTAGTTCAACATGGTCGGAATATAACGGGAAACTTTACCCAGCGCATCGTCTTTCACAATGACGAAAGTCACACCGGCCGGAGCCAGATTCTTCTGTGCACCGCCATAAATACAAATATACTTCGATACATCTACCGGACGGGAGAAAATATCAGAAGACATATCGCCCACCAATGGAACATTTACATCAGGATCAGCATGCAATTCCGTACCATAGATCGTATTGTTCGTAGTTATATGGAAATAGTCCACATCAGCCGGAACTTCATAGTTCTTCGGAATATAAGTAAAGCCATCCTTTTCGGAAGAAGCCACTTCCACCACTTCACCAAAAGCTTTCGCTTCTTTAAGTGCTTTCTTGGCCCATGTTCCCGTATTCAGATAAGCTGCTTTCTTTTCGAGGAAGTTATAAGGAACCATACAGAACTCCATGCTTGCACCTCCGCCCAGGAACAAGACCGAATAACCTTCCGGAATATTCAGAAGTTCCTTAAACAGCGCAACCGCTTCATCCACCACAGGCTGGAAGTCTTTAGCGCGGTGACTGATTTCCATCAACGAAAGTCCTGATCCATTATAATCAAGTATAGCTTGAGCTGTCTTTTCGATTACCTCACGAGGCAGGATAGAAGGTCCCGCATTAAAATTATGCTTTTTCATTTGGAAGTTTGTTTTGGTTAAACATTGGGTTAGTTCTTACACTTGCGAATTTAGTGATTATTCCTAGACTTCCAAAAGTTTTCGTGATAATTTTATGCAAAAAGAAAAATATTTCTTCATTTATGCCAGTAAGCATCCATTTTAAGTAACAAATTGACACATGAATATAAGCTGGGGCCTGAAGAGATAGTCTGAAGCCGCAGTATGAAAAGGCTGAAACCCTTTTCTGCCAATGAGAAGATAGCACAAAGTTATTATTTTGCCAGTTCTATCAAAGCTTTTACCCCCTTTATCTTTTCATTTTGTATCATTTTTAACATTTGTTTTACTTTTGCACGAGAAACAGCGGCAAAAGCATAATGGTCTTTTACGTCTATCCGTCCAACGTCTTCCCGGTTCAGGCCTCCTTTTTTAGAAAGGAAACCAACAATGTCGATCCGGTTAATTTTATCCTTTTTCCCTTTTCCTATATAGAGAGTCACAAACTTGGGCAAAGCCGGTTTCGGCAGCTGTTCAGGCAAGACATATTCTTCTGAAATCTCCGGTAACCAGGAAGGCAGTTTTTCTTCAGAATGAAGAATCAGATAAGCGGAACCTTCAGCTTCCCAGCGGGCCGTCCGGCCATTGCGGTGGATAAATCCATCCTCCCCCACCGGCAAATGATAGTGTACAATATTCCGGATCTCCGGAATATCCAGTCCGCGGGCAGCCAGATCCGTTGAGATCAGGATATGACAACTTCCGTTACGGAATTTATACAAGGCCCGTTCCCGGTCATCCTGTTCCATTCCTCCGTGGAAAGCTTCACAGTAAACTTTCTGGGAATGCAGATATTTCATCACCCGATCCACACTTTCACGATGGTTACAGAAAACAAGTGTAGAAGCATCGCCCAGCGAGCAAAGCAACTTATAAAGAGTTTCCAGTTTATCCTTGGCCGGTGAACACACCTTATATATATGCAAACGTTCAGAAACCTGTTCTTCCGGATTCAGAAAATCCAGTTTGACCGTCTGATTCAATCCCGTAAAACGGGGGATTTCTTCCGTATCGGTTGCAGAAAGAAGGAAACGGCGACGTAAAGCAGGAAGTTTTCCAATGACCTCCGCCATCTCTTCCTGGAATCCGAATTCCAGACATTTGTCAAACTCATCAATGACCAGCAGACGGACCGTCGACGCGTCAAAATTCTGCTTATCCAGATGGTCGTTCATTCGTCCCGGCGTACCGATAATGACAGACGGACGTATTCCTTTCATGGTACGATGTTCTTCCATCGCCGGACGTCCGCCATAACAGCTCATAACATTCCAGCCCGTACCCATGGCCTTGAATACCTGCTCTATCTGCAAAGCCAGCTCACGCGAAGGAACCAAAACAACTGCCTGCACGCCATCCACTCCTTCCTTCAGTGAAGAAACCAAAGGAAGCAAATAAGCTAAAGTCTTACCGGATCCGGTCGGTGAAAGGAGAATCAGATCACGTCCTTCCTGAAAGGCTTTCAATGATGCCTGCTGCATGGGATTCAACTGCTCAATCTTCAGATTGGCTAAGATAGTCTGGATATTCATAAGAGATCTTTCATTAGTCATTTGGTTACAAAGGTACAAAAAGCAGCCAATCCGCACAAAGTTTTCCGTCAAACCCTTAGATATTGGCTAGATTTTTACCAACTTTGCAAGCAATATCAAGATATGAACGATTCTTATGGCAGATAATTACATCGAACGACAATACGAACAGTACGAGGCCCGGAAAGCCGCCTGGGAGAAATCACGTAAAACGGTACGTAAAAAGCCGGCCGTACAACAGCCGGAGCATAGAGCCGTGTTACAGAACCAGGTAAAAAAGATTGTAGCCGTGCACGACCTTTCCGGAGTAGGACGTGTTTCCCTGACAGCAGTCATTCCCATTCTTTCTACAATGGGCTTTCAGGTCTGTCCCCTTCCGACCGCCGTACTTTCCACGCACACCCAGTATCCGGAGTTTTCTTTCCTTGACCTGACCGAGGAAATGAAAAAGATCATTGAAAAATGGGAAAAGCTTCATATCAAGTTCGACACCTTTTATACCGGTTACCTCGGCTCTGCGCAACAGGCTCAGATCGTACAGTCTTTTATCCAGCGCTTCCGCCGTCCGACAGACCTGGTTGTTACAGATCCCGTATTGGGAGACAACGGCCATTTATATACAGGCATTACAGAGGAAATGGTACGGGAAATGCGACAGCTGATCCGGCATGCAGACATTATTACTCCTAACCTGACGGAGCTGTTCCTTCTTCTGGACAAACCTCATCAGACCAGTTTATCGGATGCAGAACTAAAAACGTATCTCAAGGAATTGTCGGACGCAGGCCCTGAAATCGTAATTGTCACCAGCGTTCCCGTATGCGACAATCCGCACATGACTTCGGTCTATGCATACAACCGGAACGGAAACCGATACTGGAAAGTAACCTGTCCGTATCTGCCCGCACATTATCCGGGCACAGGCGATACATTTACCAGCGTCATTACCGGAGCCTTAATGCAAGGAGACAGTTTGCCGATTGCTCTGGACCGTGCCACCCAGTTTATACTTCAGGGGATTCGTGCGACCTTTGGCTACGAATACAACAACCTGGAAGGCATCATGCTGGAAAAAGTGCTTCCCAACCTGAAAATGCCCATTCAGATCAGCAGTTATGAGCTGGTGGAATAAGAATCCGGCTGACATCCGTCACGACTTCTTCAAAATCGAGCATGGCATTAAACAGGCATATTTTCCGATATGCAGGCAGATCTGCTACCCGGATATCCCGTTCCTGAATAATTCCCTGATCCAATAACCTCTGACGATGGGTTCCAGCCAGCAACGGACGGGCCGGCGTATCCCATCGCCGTCCGTCCCATAAGGCAACATTAGCTATGGAAGTATCCGTAATCAGCCCTTCCCGTACAATCAGCACATCGTCAGCTTCGCCCCGTAAAGCATACAGCTGATCCAGCAAGGAACGGTCTGCCTGTTTGTAACGGTATTCAATCGTATCACAAGCCAACAGCCTCAGCCGGCGAACCTGACGGGGCTGATAAGCAAAGTATTCCACGCTCTCAATCTCACGGCCATAAACAATCCGGCATCGCGTCCGCTCCGTATACTCCGGCACAATATAATCTTCCACATGCAAATCCGGCATTTCGCCCCACCAAGCGCGGCGAGTTGCGTTCAACCGCCGGTTGTGATAACCGGCATGCAGGATTCTTCCATGCTCCAGGCGTATGGTCTCAATAAATCGGCACATAAACTTTTCTTTTCATTTCCTCATACTCACTCTTCACATCACTCTGAAAGGTTATGCCTCCCCCACTTTTAAAAACCAGCCTGCCTTCGGGAGTCTGTTCCAGGAAACGGATCAGCACCGCACTGTCCAGATTCTGTCCGTCAAACCATCCTGCAACTCCCGTATAGAATCCGCGTTCTCCGGTTTCCGCTTCATGGATTATGTCCACCGTTTTCTTTTTAGGCGCCCCGGTAACCGATCCCGCAGGAAGCAGACGGAAGAAGAAAGTTCCCAGATACTCCAGATAGTTTTCCGGCAAACGTCCCCGTACCTCCGAACTCATCTGAAGCAGCGGTCCGCAATGAGTCTGCAAAGTTTCCAGATAACGATAGCGGGGGACACAGACCTCCGTAGCAATCTGACTTAGATCATTCCGGATCAAATCGACAATCGTCGCATGTTCTGCCGTCTCTTTTTCATCAGCCAGCAAGCGGCCGGCAGCATCCGGCAAGGTTGCATCCAACGTACCTTTCATCGGATAAGAATAGATATATCCCTTCTGAATACGGACAAATATTTCCGGAGAGAAACAGGCAAAACAGTCTTTCAGCCAAACCCGATAGCGGGCCTTTGCATGTTCAAACACCTGCAAAAGAGTCAGATCGGTATCAACCGGAGTCATACAGGTCAGATTCGTCAGAAAAGAATTCCCCGCATGCAAATTGCGATAGACAATTTCAAATGAACGGCTATACGTTTCGAACGACTGCGGATGAGAAAGCCATGAAAATGACTGCGGATACGGAGTTTCGCACTCTCCGGCATTAGACATTCCCGGAAAAGCAAACCGGAGTTCATCCGCCGGAATACGGTCAAGCGGCTCTACCAGACACTTTTCTCCGTCAGCATCTGTCAGAAAGAAAAAAGGAACTTGCCGCCTTCCCCATTCATTCATACGGGAAACAGCCTCAGCCCGGGTAATAAAACTGATATTATTCATGTGTGCGACGTGTCTTAAAAGAAAGCAGATAAACAGTAACTCCCACGGCAATGCCTCCCATCAGCAACCGGAGCCACCAGGAGTCGAAAAGAAATACGATGCAATGTACAGAAGTAATCCACAATAAAGACAAGGCCAGTACCTTTGCCCGCAACGGGATGGCGCGATCCTCACGAAAGCTGCGGATATAAGGTCCCAGCCACCGGTGTTGCATCAACCAGGCATATGCCTGGGGAGAACTCCGGAAAAACAGGGCAGCCGCCAACAGTAGAAAAGGAGTGGTAGGCAATACGGGAACAAAAATCCCGACAAAGCCCAAAGCGACTGAAAGGAAACCTATGACAAGAAAAACACATTTCATGGCGCAAATATACGATGAAAAAAATGATCGCACAAAAATCAACGTTCAAATGCGAAGCCGCCCGTGCCCTGCCCTTTTCCCAAAGCAGCTTTACCCTGTTATCTCAGCTTTCAGCCAGACATCTCCGCCGTGTCTTCCGGTCACAATACCGTTTACACTGCGCACAGATGTCATATCCCAACATGGCTCCCAAGATGAAATCCTCTTCCGGCGTCAACAGATTCAGCGGACGGTTCACCATCATACGGATAGCATCGATACATTCCGGTTTGCCGAAAAACAGATTGATCCGTTCCTCATCAACAGGCTGAATGACAAAACGAATACGCTGACTTTTCAAGCGGCGTACAGCAAATGCTTCATACTTCCTGTTAGTTGTATAAAGAACCATCTGCCGCACACCTTTCTTGAGTTCATAAATATGGTTCAGGAAAACCTTCAGCTCTACAGGATTTATATCAGGAGCAATCATACCAGATCCGCTTTCAGTATTTCCGCCCATGAAGCAATGCGGGTATCCGTCTGATCACTTTCATTCATCTCATCAAGAGCCAGACCTACAAAAAGCCCGTCAATCACGGAGATGGAAGAAGCATAAGTATATTCCTGTGCAGGAACGGCACCTATCCAGCGACAACCGGAATTCTTCAGGTCTCCATAAAGGATTCCCATTCCGTCACAAAAAGTATCCGGATAGGACTCCGAATCCCCACATCCGAACAAGCCGACCAGTTTGTCAGACAAATCCATTCCCTTCAGCACCTTGACACCATCATACCAGTCATCCTGCAACTCTCCGTCTCCCCATGTAGAGGTTCCGAGCAGAAGAACTTCATAACCGGAAACAAGTTCGGCTGTCAGTTTGCTTACATCGTGGACATCCGCAGAGGAAATGCCCAAAACATCGGCGATCCGGCCGGCAACAGACTCCGTAGTGCCAGTCGTTGATCCATAAAAAATTCCAGTCTTTTTCATATCTTATTCTTTCTTGATTTGACATTGCAAAGTAAGAGCAAGAAAGAGAGTTCTGAAATACCTAAAAATAATGATTTTTCAGAAAGTCCTACTTTTTGGAACATTTTTACCGACTTTTGAATACCATTCGTTTTCTTTTTTATCCTTTCCTTTGCAAATAAAATGCAAGCATCATGAAAATCAGCAAAACTCTTTATATACGATACCTGTTCGCGCTGCTTTTGCCGTTGTCCGGACTCTTGCAGGCCTGCGACATGATTGAGTATCATCCGTACGATCTTGACATTGACGGTGAAACAGAGGTCAATGCCAGAAATATTCAACGCATTGAAACGGCACTCGACGGGAAAAAGGAATTCTCATTTGCCGTCATCAGCGACACCCAGCGATGGTATGACGAAACGGAAGACGCCGTGGCCGACATGAACGAGAAAGGAGGCATCGACTTTGTTGTCCATACGGGAGACTTGTCCGACTTCGGAATGAAACTGGAATTCGAGAAGCAGCGGGACATCCTGAACGGTCTTTCCGTTCCTTATGTCTGTCTGCTGGGCAACCACGACTGTCTGGCAACCGGAAAAGAGGTGTTCAACCGTATTTTCGGAGAAGAAAACTTTTCATTTACCGCCGGAGACGTTCTTTTTATCTGCTTAAATACCAATGCGCTGGAGTTCGATTATTCAGATGCCATTCCGGATTTCTCTTTTCTGGAAAAGTTGCTGAAAAACCTTTCACCCGACATACGCAGAACAATCGTTGCCATGCATGCCGGACCGTATTCCGAACAGTTCAACAACAATGTGGCCAGAGTGTTTCAGCTGTATCTGCGCCAGTTCCCGGGCCTGCAGTTCTGTGTTTACGGACACGGACACAGTATCCAGGTAAATGATTTTTTCGATGACGGCATTTTATATTATGAATGTACCTGCGCCAAGAAACGGGCGTACCTCCGTTTTACCCTTAAAGAAAATGAATACCTGTATGAAGTGGTCAATTATTAAAACAGGATTATCCGCCTTCTGCCTGCTCCCTCTCTTCACCTTGTCACAGACAACCGCACCGGCAGACAGTCTGACGCTGAAGCAGGAAAGGAAATGGGATAAGCGTGTACACCTGAAATATGAACGATGGGAAAGGCTGAAACCTACGCATGCCAAAATGCAATATGCCGGAGGGATGGGTGTGACAGCCTTCGGCGTGGGATGGGATTATGGGAAACGGTGCCAGTGGGAAACCGACTTTCTGGTCGGATATCTCCCCAGAAAATATGCGGATCAGTTCAGACTGACCTTTACCGTCAAGCAGAACTACATCCCCTGGAGTGTCAGTTTCGACAGACACTGGGCCATAGAACCTTTCTATTGCGGCTTATATGTGACAACGATAGCCGGAGAAGATTTCTGGAAGAAAGAACCCGGACGTTATCCGAACCGTTACTACAATTTCAGCACCAAACTGCGTCCGTATATTTTCATCGGACAGAGAGTTGCATTCAGTCCGGAACATGACTTGCTCCGTTCCGTCTCTCTCTTCTACGAAGTGAGTACGTGCGAACTGTATCTGGTCAGTAAAGCGACCAACAGCAGTCTGAGCATGAAAGACATTCTGCGTTTCTCTTTCGGCGTCAAAGTACAGCTGTTCCGCGACAACCCTTAAATATGTTCCGCCACCGACTGACATCATGTTCTGTGAACTTAAAGGAGGTTTCACCGCACCCTGCGCCTCCAGACTGAGGACATTTTGTCTGACTGACAAGGCGAAGTCGATCGATTTCCAACAGGCAATCAATCAACTTCCAAATGAAAGTCAATCGACTTGCAGCTGGAAATCGATACAGAAATAACATCCTTCTGCACCGGCCGAAGCATCGGTAAGCACGTAACGAACCTTGCGAAGGTGGAGCAGCCGCAGGATTTTATGTTGAACTCACGTTAAAAAAGCACTAAAACCGTCCCACGTTCCAAACTTTTAACTACCTTTGCCAGCAAGTAAAACAAAGGGGTGCCCTACCTGACGGGCTGAGATCATACCCTACGAACCTGATGCGGTTAGCACCGACGAAGGGATTGTTGCTTATCGGCATATTTTTCCTGCCCTCTCCCTGCTAGAGCACTCTTTGGATTTACTTCATACTTTTAAAGCAATTAAATTATGAAGATACTGGTAAACAACAAAGAGACCGAACTGACACAAGGAAATACCCTGGCTGATGTGGCCCGTCAGCTGGAACTTCCGGCTCAGGGAGTAGCCATCGCCTTGAACAACCGAATGATTCCCCGCGCCCAATGGGCTGAACAGACCGTAAAAGACGGAGACAGTCTGGTCATCATTAAAGCAGCCTGTGGAGGATAAAGTCATGGAATTACAATTCATCACTCATTACACTGACCGCTATTCCTACTTCGATTCGGCCTGCATGGCTCTCAAAGGCGGTTGCCGCTGGATCCAGCTGCGCATGAAAGATGCATCCGAAGCAGAGATCACCCGGGAAGCCTTGCGCATCCTGCCTCTTTGCCGCGAGCATGGAGCTACATTCATTATTGATGATCATGTGGAAATTGTGCGCAAGACCGGAGCCGACGGGGTACATCTGGGCAAAAACGACATGCCCGTAGATGAAGCCCGGAAGATTCTGGGCAAACAGTTCATCATCGGCGGCACGGCAAATACCATAGAAGATGTACGCCGCCTTCATCAGGCAGGTACCGATTACATCGGATGCGGCCCTTTCCGTTTCACGACGACCAAAAAGAATCTCAGCCCTATTTTAGGACTCGACGGGTACCGGAACATCGTTGCAACCATGAAACAGGAACACATAGAGCTCCCCATCGTTGCAATTGGAGGCATTACCTGCGATGACATACCGGCCATCATGCAAACCGGCGTGTCAGGCATCGCCCTGAGCGGAGCGATCCTGCGTGCAGACTCCCCCGCAGAAGAAACTCACCGCATTCTGGAAGAAATCCGAAAATACAGAACGTATAAATAACTAAAACCTTACATAAATGGAAAAACTTATCATCGCCGGACGTGAATTCCATTCACGCCTGTTTTTAGGAACCGGAAAGTTCAACTCAAACGATCTGATGGAAAAAGCAATTCTGGCTTCAGATACAGAAATGGTGACTGTCGCCATGAAACGCATTGAACTGGAAAACAAAGAAGATGACATGTTGAAGCATATTCTTCATCCTCATATCCAGCTGCTGCCGAACACCAGCGGCGTACGCAATGCCGAAGAAGCAATCTTTGCAGCCCAGATGGCCCGCGAAGCCTTCGGAACAAACTGGCTGAAACTGGAGATCCATCCGGATCCGCGCTATCTGCTCCCCGATTCTGTCGAGACACTGAAAGCTACGGAAAAGCTGGTTAAGATGGGATTCGTGGTACTTCCCTACTGCCAGGCCGATCCGACCTTGTGCAAACACCTGGAAGAAGCCGGAGCTGCAACCGTAATGCCTCTGGGTGCTCCTATCGGAACAAACAAAGGATTACAGACACGTGACTTCCTGCGCATCATCATCGAACAGGCAAACATTCCCGTCGTAGTCGATGCGGGAATCGGTGCACCCAGCCATGCAGCGGAAGCCATGGAAATGGGAGCGTCCGCTTGTCTGGTCAATACAGCCATTGCCGTTGCAGGCGATCCGGTAGCTATGGCCCAGGCCTTCAAGGAAGCTGTGATCTCCGGACGCCGGGCTTATGAAGCCGGACTGGGAACCCAGGCTGACAGTTTCGTAGCAGAAGCCAGCTCTCCTCTGACAAGTTTTCTGAATGAATAATCCGCTGCATCTTTTCATGCAGCGCAAAAGAATAACCGTATGAACCAACGAATCAAATTTTCACGATCTGAAAAAGTATATATGCCGGGAACTTTATTTCCTGAAATCCGTGTTGCCATGCGCAAAGTGGAACAAGTTCCCAGCACCACCTTCGAGAATGGCGAGAAAGTCATTACTCCCAATCCCGACGTGTATATCTATGATACCAGCGGACCGTTCAGTGATCCGAATATTGAAGTAGACCTGAAAAAAGGTCTGCCCCGTCTGCGTGAAGAATGGATAGTCAAGCGCGGCGACGTAGAACAGCTTCCGGAAATCACCTCCGAATACGGACGGATGCGCCGCGACGACCATTCACTGGATCATCTGCGTTTCGAACACATTGCCTTGCCTTACCGGGCTAAAGCCGGAAAATGCTGTACGCAAATGTACTATGCCAAACAGGGCATCATCACGCCGGAAATGGAATATGTGGCTATCCGCGAGAACATGAACTGCCGCGAACTGGGTATTGAAACCTACATCACTCCGGAATTTGTCCGCCAGGAAATTGCAGAAGGCCGTGCCGTTCTGCCTGCCAACATCAATCATCCCGAAGCAGAACCGATGATCATCGGCCGGAACTTCCTGGTCAAGATCAATACCAATATCGGAAACTCTGCCACGACTTCAAGCATCGACGAAGAAGTGGAAAAGGCTGTCTGGAGCTGCAAATGGGGAGGCGATACCCTCATGGACCTTTCTACGGGTGAAAACATCCATGAAACTCGTGAATGGATCGTCCGCAACTGTCCGGTACCCGTAGGAACCGTACCTATCTATCAGGCGCTGGAAAAAGTAAACGGCAAGGTGGAAGACCTGACCTGGGAAATCTATCGCGATACGCTGATCGAGCAGTGCGAACAGGGAGTGGACTATTTTACGATCCATGCCGGAATCCGCCGTCATAACGTACATCTGGCCGACAAGCGCCTGTGCGGAATCGTGTCACGAGGCGGTTCCATCATGAGCAAATGGTGCCTGGTTCACGACCGCGAATCATTCCTGTATGAACATTTCGACGACATCTGTGACATCCTTGCCCAATACGACGTAGCCATTTCATTGGGCGACGGTCTCCGTCCGGGATGTATCCAGGATGCCAACGATGAGGCTCAGTTTGCCGAACTTGATACAATGGGCGAACTGGTTGTCCGTGCCTGGGCCAAGAATGTACAGGCCTTCATCGAAGGACCGGGCCATGTACCCTTGCACAAAATCAAGGAAAACATGGAACGCCAGATTGAAAAATGCCACAATGCACCGTTCTATACACTGGGTCCCCTCGTAACGGATATCGCTCCGGGCTACGATCACATTACCTCAGCCATCGGCGCAGCCCAGATCGGCTGGCTCGGTACAGCCATGCTCTGCTACGTTACTCCGAAAGAACATCTCGCCCTGCCGGACAAAGAAGACGTACGGGTAGGTGTCGTGACTTATAAGATTGCCGCTCATGCTGCCGACCTGGCCAAAGGACATCCCGGCGCACAGGTTCGCGACAATGCCCTGAGCAAGGCACGCTATGAATTCCGCTGGAAAGACCAGTTTGACCTTTCACTTGACTCCGAACGGGCTCAGACTTATTTCCGTGCCGGACGTCATCTCGATGGGGAATACTGTACCATGTGCGGCCCGAACTTCTGCGCCATGCGCCTGTCACACGACTTAAAGAAAAAAGAACAAAAAGACTAAGGAATAGAAAAAACATGTTTAGCGAAGAATTAGAAAAAATATCCTGGGACGAAACGACGGAACGCATCCTGTCGAAGACAGACGCTGATGTACGCCGCGCCTTGGCTAAAGAACATTGCGATATAGACGACTTCATGGCACTAATCTCGCCTGCAGCAGAACCGTATCTGGAAACAATGGCCCGGCTGAGTCGCAAATATACCGAAGAACGTTTCGGACGGACTATCTCCATGTTCATTCCGCTTTATATCACCAACTCATGTACCAACTCATGTGTCTATTGCGGTTTCCACATCAGCAATCCCATGAAGCGTACCATTCTGACAGAAGAGGAAATCGAAAACGAATACAAGGCCATCAAGAAACTGGCTCCTTTTGAGAACCTGTTGCTTGTTACCGGAGAGAATCCGGCCAAGGCGGGGGTTCCTTACATTGCCCGGGCACTCGATCTGGCCAAACCTTATTTTTCCAATCTGAAGATTGAAGTCATGCCTCTGAAAACGGAAGAATATGCGGAACTGATCAAGCATGGAATGAATGGAGTAATCTGCTTCCAGGAAACTTATAACAAGGCACATTACAACATTTATCATCCGCGGGGCATGAAATCCAAATTCGAATGGCGTGTCAATGGTTTCGACCGGATGGGACAGGCCGGCGTACATTCCATCGGTATGGGTGTCCTGATCGGACTGGAAAAGGAATGGCGGACGGATATCACCATGATGGCCTATCACCTGCGTTACCTCCAGAAACATTACTGGAAGACCAAGTATAGCGTCAACTTCCCCCGTATGCGTCCTTCCGAAAACGGAGGTTTCCAGCCGAATGTCATCATGAGCGACCGGGAACTGGCTCAGGTTACATTCGCCATGCGAATATTTGATCACGACGTGGACATCTCCTATTCAACCCGTGAACCGGCCAACATCCGCGATCACATGGCAACATTAGGAGTAACCACCATGAGTGCCGAAAGCAAAACGGAGCCGGGCGGATATTACACCTATCCTCAGGCCCTGGAACAATTCCATGTCAGCGATGAACGCAAGGCTGTGGAAGTGGAGAAAGCCCTGAAGGCTCTGGGACGTGAACCTGTATGGAAGGATTGGGATGCTTCCTTCGATTTATTCAAGACCGTAGGATGAAGACAGAAAACATGGAGCGCTATAACCGGCAGATAATCCTTCCGGAAATCGGCAAGACCGGACAGGAGAAACTCAGCAAAGCCCGTGTACTGATTGTCGGCGTTGGGGGACTTGGTTCCCCCATCGCCCTCTATCTGGCAGGTGCGGGCGTTGGTACGATCGGACTGGTTGATGATGATGTCGTAAGCGAAAGCAATTTGCAACGTCAGGTGCTTTATACAGAAGACGAAATCGGTCTCTCCAAAGCTTTACAGGCACAAAAGCGTCTGCAGGCCCTGAACCATGACATTCGGATCAATGCCTATCCCACACGGCTCACGAAGGAGAATGCCGCATCACTGATTGCCAACTATGACATCGTCGTGGACGGTTGTGACAATTTTGCCACCCGATACATAATTAACGACGCATGTGCCCACTGGGGACGTCCTTATGTATATGGTGCAATTCTGGCTTTCGAAGGACAGGTATCCGTATTCAACTACCAGGGAGGCCCTGACTACCGTACCTTATATCCCGATGAAGAAGAAATGCTTGCCATGCCTGCCCCTTTCAAAGGAGTATTAGGAGTTACTCCGGGAGTAATCGGCTGCATGGAAGCCAACGAAGTCATGAAAATCATCGGGGGTTACGGAGAAGTATTAAGCGGAAAACTATGGCAAATTGATCTCCGCACCATGGAATCATACACAATAATGCTTTAAATTTAAAACAAATTATTACCTTTGCGGCTTAATTTGTGTTTACATGAAATTAATACTGATAACGACTCCCACGTATTTTGTGGAAGAAGACAAGATTCTGACCACTCTGTTTGATGAAGGGCTTGATATCCTTCATCTGCGTAAGCCCGACACTGCGCCGGTCTATGCGGAACGTCTGCTTACGCTCATTCCTGAAAAATATCACAAACGAATCGTCGTTCATGGGCATTTCTATCTGAAAAAAGAATATAACCTGAAAGGAATCCATCTGAACCGGAGAAATCCGGAACCTCCTGCCTGTTATTCCGGCCACATCAGCTGTTCCTGTCATTCACTGGAGGAAGTGAAACAATACAAACCGGGATGCGATTACGTATTCCTGAGTCCGATCTTTGACAGTATTTCCAAACAAGATTATAAGTCGGGATACACAGCAGAAGAAATCCGGTCTGCAGTCAAGAACGGCATTATCGACCGCCGGGTCATTGCATTGGGAGGCATTGACGAAAACAATTTACTTCGCGTCAAGGATTTCGGATTCGGAGGTGCTGCCATCATGGGAACTCTCTGGAACAAATTTGATCCGGCCTACGACTACAATTATCAGGAACTGATCGCCCACTTCCGCAAATTAAAGCGGCTGGCCGACTAAGTCAGATACATTTTTTCAGGACAAAACTTGTCCGGCTTGAAGAAATGGCGTAACTTTGCATCATTATTAAGGAAATATATCTAATTACACAATGAGCGAAACATCACCTTTTAAAGTATTCTCGGGTACAAATTCGAGATACCTCGCAGAAAAAATCTGCAACAGCCTGGGTTGCCCGCTGGGTAACATGAACATCACACATTTTGCCGACGGCGAATTCGCAGTATCTTACGAAGAGTCTATCCGTGGACAACATGTATTCCTCGTACAGTCAACTTTCCCTAACTCAGACAATCTGATGGAATTGTTGCTGATGATCGATGCAGCAAAACGTGCTTCTGCAAAGAGCATTATCGCTGTCGTTCCTTATTTCGGTTGGGCACGTCAGGACCGCAAAGACAAACCGCGTGTTTCAATCGGTGCCAAACTGGTTGCAGACCTGCTGAGCGTAGCTGGTATCGACCGTCTGATCACAATGGATCTCCACGCTGATCAGATTCAGGGATTCTTCGATATTCCGGTTGACCACCTGTATGCTTCAGGTATCTTCGTTCCTTACATCCAGTCACTGAATCTGGAAAATCTGGTTATCGCTACTCCTGACGTAGGTGGTTCCAAGCGTGCCAGCACATACGCTAAATACCTGGATGTACCTTTGGTTCTGTGTCACAAGACTCGTGAAAAAGCAAATGTTGTTGCTTCCATGCAGATCATCGGTGACGTAAAAGACAAGAATGTAATTCTGATCGACGATATGGTAGATACAGCCGGTACCATCACCAAGGCTGCTGACATCATGAAAGAAGCCGGAGCTCTTTCTGTACGTGCCATTGCTTCTCACGGAGTAATGTCAGGTCCTGCATCTGAACGTGTACAGAACTCTCAGCTGGAAGAAATGGTATTTACCGACAGTATTCCTTACTCTAACCGTTGCGCTAAGGTTAAACAGCTGTCTATCGCTGACATGTTTGCTGAAACCATCCGCCGCGTGATGACTAACGAATCTATCAGCTCACAATACTTGATTTAAAAAATACTTTTACTAAGGCTGTATCAAAGAATGAGATCGACTCTCTTTTTTCTTTGATACGGCCTTTTTTATAGATAGACTTTCCTTCCCCATCTTCTCTTCCTGCATGAAAATACTTTGGCTGGACCTGAACAGTTCATACGCACATTCTTCTTTGGCCCTTCCGGCTTTACACGCACAAGTTGCAGACAATCCCTCGGTTACCTGGGAAATCGTCTCCGCAACCATCAACGAAAATCCCGGCATGACAGCCGGAGAAGTTTACCGTCATCATCCTGATATTGTAGCAGCTACCTGCTGGTTGTTCAACCATGAGGTACTGATGCACGTACTCTCACGCGTCAAAGCACTGTTGCCGCATTGCTACATCACTTTAGGAGGACCTGAATTTCTGGGTGACAATGCAGCTTTCCTCCGGCGCAACCCATTTGTCAGTTGCGTGTTCCGGGGCGAAGGTGAAGAAGTCGTTCCCCAGTGGCTCCGCGTCTGGAATAAGCCGGATGCATGGGAAGAGATCACCGGACTGTGCTATCTGGATAAAGACGGGAACTATCACGACAACGGTCTGGCACGTGTCGCAAACTTCCAGTCACTTACCCCACCCGAGTGTAGCAAGCTGTTCAACTGGAGCAAACCTTTCGTACAACTGGAGACAACCCGTGGCTGTTTCAACACCTGTGCCTTTTGTGTAAGCGGCGGAGAAAAACCGGTACGCAGTCTGCCCGTAGAAACAATCCGGGAACGGATTCAGACCATCCATAATCATGGCATCCGGAACATCCGGGTTCTGGACCGCACCTTCAATTACAACAACCGGCACGCCCAGGCTTTACTCAATCTTTTCTGTGAGTTTCCTGATATACGGTTCCATCTGGAGATCCATCCCGCTCTGCTGACAGAGGAACTGAAAACGGCGCTTGCAAAGATGCCGGAGGGATTACTCCATCTGGAAGCCGGTATACAAAGTCTGCGCGAACCGGTACTTGCTGTCAGCAAGCGTATGGGGAAACTGAAAGATGCCCTGAGCGGACTCCGCTTCCTGTGCAGCCTTCCCAATATGGAAACCCACGCTGACCTGATTGCCGGACTTCCGCTTTACCGGCTGGAAGAGATCTTTGAGGACGTACGCACCCTGGCCGGTTATCCGGCCGGAGAAATTCAGCTGGAGTCCCTGAAACTCCTCCCGGGAACAGAAATGCGCCGAAGAGCCGAAGAACTCGGTATCCGATACTCCCCGATGCCTCCGTACGAAGTACTGGAAACCCGGGAAATCACAGCCGACGAACTCCAGACAGCCCGACAGTTATCCCGCCTGCTGGACGGATTCTATAACACACCGGCCTGGCAAGGCATCACCCGACAGCTCATTGTGGACCATGAAGATTTCCTGCATAAAATGCTGGATTACCTGATTGAGCTTCGGGTCATCGACCAGCCCCTGGGACTGGAACGACGGGGTATCATTCTTTATGAATTCTGCCAGAAGTATTATCCGGACTATACCTGTGCGGTCAGCCGGGCATGGATCGAAGCCGGAATGTCATTGAAGAAACAACCGGCTGAACGTGTACGGACCAAACATGTAACCCCTCCTGAGCAATGGACCGTCTGCTTCGGAACGTATCATGAAGGACTCCGGCTCTGCCTGCTGCCCGGCGAAAACAGCGGGATCACATATTGGTACGGATTCGAAACGGAGAATCAGGCAAGCAAACCTGTTTTTAAAGCAACTGCTCCATGAAAATACTTCACACAAGCGACTGGCATCTGGGACACGCTCTCTACAACTACGATCGCAGCGAGGAACAGATCTGCTTCCTCAACCAGCTGACCGGAATTGTACAGGAGGAACAACCGGATGTCATGGTGGTAAGCGGAGATATCTATCACTACTCTACTCCATCTGCTGCTACACAGAAAATGTACACTGACGGACTGCTACGTATTCATCAGGCCTGCCCGTCAATGACCATTGTCGTTACGGCGGGAAACCACGACAGCAGTTCCAAACTGGAAATAGACAGTAATCTGTGGGATCATTTCCGGGTAAAGGTTATCGGCCACATTGAACGTTGCGGCTCTGCCGTGAATTGGGAAAAACAAATCATCACAATTCCCGGTCAGGACGGGAATCCTGTCGGATATATAGCAGCCATGCCCCATGTCTATCCGCAAAACTTTCCCATACTGAGTGACGACACGCCCCGGGAAGAACGGCAATCCAGATTCTTTCAGGCACTGCTGGATGAAACCGGAAAACAAAATACCCAGCAGCTTCCTGTTGTCCTCATGGCACATCTTTCAGTAGAAAGCAGTGACCGTACCGGTCAGGATGATTCAGCCGGAGGAATGGAATTCATTTCTCTATCCACACTCGGAAAAGGATACGATTACCTTGCTTTGGGACACATCCATTGCCCCCAAACCCTGAAAGGATCCGAGAATCATGCCCGCTATTGCGGTACACCGTTACCTGTCAGCTTTGATGAGACTTATCCGCATTCAGTCACCATCGTACAAATCCGGCATCAGGGAGAACAACCTGAAATCACCACCCGAAGTATCCGGAACCCATGGCCCCTGCTGACTATTCCTGACACTCCGGTTCCTTTCGATGAGGCTCTGAAAGCATTGGAGGCCTATCCTGACCACGAGCAAACCTATATCCGCCTGAATGTGCTGATCCGGGACTATCTGGCTCCTGACTGCAATGAAAAAGCTTCTGCCGCAACCCGGGGGAAAGCCTGCCGGTTCTGTTACATCAAATGTACCCGGGAACAACAGGAACAGGCTACACCCGAAACTGCCCTTACCATTCAGGAAGTAAAAGAAATGTCCCCGCTGGATATAGCCAAACGCTATTATCGGGAAGCAGAAGGAGAAGAAATGGACGAAGAACTCTGTACACTGATGCAGGAAGTCATCACTCAGGTCCACGCAAAAGATATCTGATCCCTGTTCATTTTAAACCATACCACCATGAAACTACAGAAACTGACCATCCGGAACCTTGCATCCATTGAAGATGCTGTCATTGATTTTGAGCACGGACCACTGGGAGAAGAATCCCTGTTCCTCATCTGCGGAGAAACCGGAGCCGGAAAAACGACCATTCTTGATTCGATCTGTCTGGCTCTCTACAACGAGACACCACGTATGGACCGGGCCGAAAATGAGCGTTATAAAGACGCAGCACAAACAGCTTCCGGCAAAAAAGAAGACATTGCCATCAATGACAACCGCCAGCTGATGCGAAGAAATACAGGTGAGGCCTGGTCAGAGCTGGAGTTTACAGGATCAAACGATATCCCCTACACAGCCCGCTGGTATGTAGCCCGTGCCCATCGGAAAGTCAGCGGTTCACTGCAAAGTGTCAAATGGACCCTGGAAAACCGAAAGACCGGTATCCAGCTTACCAAGATAGCAGAAATCAAAGCTGAAATACAGAAAGCCGTAGGACTGAGCTTTGAACAGTTCTGCCGCACCACTCTGCTCGCTCAGGGAGATTTTACCAAATTTCTCCAAAGTAAGGAAAGTGAGAAATCGGATATTCTGGAGAAACTGACAGGCACCGGCATCTATTCCCGTATCGGTGCTGAAATCTATGCGGCCAGCAAACAGAGACGTCTGGCTTACGAAACCCAGAAACAAAAACTGAACGGCATCCGTTTACTGACGGAAGAAGAAAAAGAAACCCTCCGGACTTCCATCCGGCAAAATCTGCAAGAAGCCACGGATTGTAAAAAACAGCTGGATACAGTTACTCAGAAACGCAACTGGCTGCAACGGAATAAAGAACTGAAAGAGGCCCGGCAACAACGGCAGCAGGAATGGGAAACCAGTCTGGCCGCCCTCAAAACAGATGAATACCGGCAACGGGAGCAGACACTGCGTGACTGGAATCTCTCTGCGGAAGCCCGCAATCAGCTTCAGACCTTCAATCATCTGACAGCACAGCAGATGGAACTTGAGAAAGAAACTTCCCGGATGGAAGCACAGTATCATATCCTATGCCAGGGACTTGCCGGCCTGCGGGAACAGCTCAATGACTTACAGGAAAAACAACAACAGACAAGCGGTTTCCTGAAAGAAAAAGCAGAATATGCTCCGATGTTTGAAGAAAGTCAGGGTATATTGGCCGACCTGAAAAACCTGATGGAAGCCGAACGGAAAGAACAGGAATATCGCCAGCAAGTAATAACATGGACAGCAGCCATTCCGCAGCTGGAAAAGAGCCTGATAAGCAAGGAAAAGGATTTACAAGAAAAGAATCAGGCAAGTGCTGCTTTCCAGAAAGAGATAGACCAACAGACTAAAAGCTGGGAAGCATTCAATACCCCCAGACTGCAGTCACAGAAATCAGATTTAGAGAAAAGAAAAGAAGGACTGGTCTCTTTACTCAACGAACTGACTCTGCTCCGGGAAAAACAGATAAGCCTGAATACCTTACAGGAAACCGAACAAAAAATTTTCAACCAACTGATCACGGTACAACAGGAACAGGAAAATCTTCAGACCACTTTCAACCAGGCCAAACAGCGCTATGAAGAAACGGATGCGCTATACCGAAAGCAAAAAGAAGCTACCGAGAACTGGGCCCGGGAAGCCCGTGCACGCCTGGTCGCAGGTGACCACTGCCCTGTCTGCGGACAAAAGATAACTGACATTCCCCATGATGAAGCTTTTCAGTCCCTTCTGCTGCCAATCTATGAGGAGCTGAAGTTCAGACAAAAGAATTATGACGAAGCCGGACAATCGTTGAAAGCCAATCTCAGCCTGCAAAAACAACTTACCGAGCAACAGCAGGCAAGCCATAAGAATACAGAAAATTTCAAACAAGGATATCAGATAACCCGCCGTCAGGTTCAAGACCTCTGTACGTTCCTAGGCATCCGGCCTCAACCCGGCATTGAAGCCACACAAGCTCTGATCCGCCAGACAACGGAAGATGCAGATCAGGAAATAAAAAGTCTATCCCTGCAACTGGAGAAAGCAGATAATCTTTTACAGAATATACAACAGTTACAGAAACAAAAGGACCAGATGCAGGAGTTGGGCAATGAAGCCCAGCGTGCCTTTATCCAGGCTGAAAAAGAACTGAACGACCGGAAGAATCAGATCCAGACCGGAACATCCTGGATAGAAAATGAAAAGAACAACATCCGGACCCTTCACCTGCGGATTACGGAAAAGATGAAATGGAACGACTGGAACGAAAGCTGGAAGCAGGATCCAGATTCGCTGATCCGCAAACTGAAAGATGAAACTACTGGCTACTGGCAGGCACAGGAACAGCTGAAAGCAGTGACCAGCCGGATCGAATTGGAACAAAAAGAACTGGAAGCTGTCCTGTCCGCTCAGGAAACTCTGCTCACTCTCTTTCCGGAATGGGAAAGCGATGAAAAGGTCATCCCTCAAAGGCAAGATTATCTGGGAAAAAACTGGAACAGATTATGCACCCAGGCCAGTGGCATCCGGCACCAACAGCACAGCAACGCAACAGAACGAAAAAAGGCAGAAAACTTTCTGCTGGATTTCTATCGGCTTCATCCGGATCTGAATGAAGGACGTCTTCGGGAACTGGCTTCACAAAGCCTTCAGCAAATGGAAACGCTCCAAAATGATTTACAGAAACTTCGGAACACTGAAATCGAAAAACGGACGGCTATGGAACTGGCTGTACGGGAGCTGGAACAACATCAGAAGGTTCGTCCTGATTTAGAAGAAGCCGATCAGCCCGAATCACTGGCAGAACGCCAGCAGAAACTGGATCAACAGATTGCTGCAGCCAATCAGTCCGTCGGACTTCTGCAAGCCCAGTTGGAACAGGATCAGAAAAATGCAGAAAATATGCAGAAGGAACAACAGCAAGCCGATCTGTTGTATGGGGAGTTTGTGAAATGGGACCGCCTCTGCCGGTTATTCGGAGATGAAAAAGGAAAGAACTTCCGTAACATTGCACAAAGCTTTGTATTGAAGGAACTGTTGAACGGAGCCAACTTCTATCTGCGTAAACTGACCGACCGGTACGAACTGACCTGCCAGCCGGGTTCACTTACCATCCTTCTTCACGACCTGTATCAAGGAGGGGCAACACGTCCGGCCTGTACCCTCTCCGGAGGTGAAAGTTTTCTGGTTTCCCTCTCGCTGGCTCTGGGACTTTCCTCACTGAACCAGCAAAGTCTTTCCGTAGATATTCTGTTTATCGATGAAGGTTTCGGAACCCTGAGTGAAGACTATCTGAACGTTGTCATGGATACCCTGGAACGTCTGCACCAGATGGGTGGCAAGAAAGTCGGTATCATCAGTCACGTGGAAGGACTGCGCGAACGGATCAAGACACAGATACAGGTTCGCCGGATCGACAATTCACGCAGTGAAATTCTGACGGTATCACTGGTTTAGAAGTAACGTTCGACAAGTGATACCCAACAGAATTGTCGCCATCACTTCACGTAATAGGTGATAACTATTTTTTATAAAATCTTCTCAGAAATATATTATACATTTGCACACAGAAATCAATTTAACAGCTTATGTATAAATCAATATTTCGCCCTTTGCTCTTCCATCTTGATGCAGAAGACATTCACAACAAAATCGTTAAGTATCTCCAAATCTACCGCCATCTCACACCCGTACGAAAGATTGTCAGCTCATCATGCCACACCGAAACAGCCGGATGGAAATGGAGAAACCTTACTTTTAGAAACCGTGTCGGACTATCAGCCGGGTTTGATAAAGCAGCCAGCTGCTTTGATGAGCTTAGTGATCTGGGCTTTGGTTTTATAGAAGTAGGTACCGTGACCCCTAAAGAAGTAAAAGGAAACCCGTGTCCACGCATATTCCGTTTGCCCAAGGAACAGGCCCTTATCTCACGAACCGGGTTTAACAATCCAGGAAAAGCTGTATTCTTACAAAACCTGAAAAGGAAACGATTCGGAAAATATATTCTGGGTATCAATATCAATACCAACCATCCTGACAACCAAGAACAGGCAATGACAGATATTCTGGATTTATATTGTACATTCAATAATTACGCAGACTATTACACCATTAACTGGGGAAGTATTGCACCGGATATCTTAGGTCCAATACTTATAACTTTATTCCAACATAAACAAGAATACAAGAAACCAGTCTTTCTGAAATTGCCTGCTGACCTTACAGTTGAAAAAGCAGACGAGATTATCCGTTTCGCCATTCAGCATCATATCGATGGCTTTATAGCCTGTGGCCCTACTCAGGACCGTTCTTTGCTCACCCGCTCCACTCCAACAGAAATAAATAATATAGGTGCAGGAGGTATCAGCGGATTACCCGTTCTACAGAAATCCCTAAAAACAGTAAAATATCTGTCTGAACATGCGCCCAAGGATATGCTGATAATCGGTGCCGGCGGTATTATAACTTCGCAGGATGCCCAGGCTATGCTGGATGCCGGAGCCCATCTGGTACAGATCTATTCAGCATTTATCTATGAAGGGCCTTACGTTGTAAAGCGGATTGCCAAAGTTTGCAAATAAAGCAGCGAATTCAGGCATAGTCAAACGAACGCACGATCAGGCTCAAACGAACGCACGATCAGGCTCAAACGAACGCACGATCAGGCTCAAACGAACGCACGATC
>CDZK01021250.1_pt1 | contig 64281 bp, 86 predicted proteins | sample 557401 | NCBI WGS metagenome assembly CDZK01 (sample SAMEA3182108, study PRJEB8094) | gut metagenome | biome: human; feature: gut; material: Stool; isolation source: human stools | place: Canada | collected 2013-04-25 | reverse complement strand
ACGAACACCATCATCACCTGCTTGCGGCTGTCTCCGCCCTCCGGCAGAACGGTCAGAATGGTGGGGGAGCGCATCATACAGGCGTAGGCGGTGATCAGCAGCACGGAGAAGAAGCTGCACCCCGCCAGCAGGGCGTACTGGCCCTTATTTCTGCGGCGCAGGGCCGCGTAGGCGTCGGAAAAGTGCCGCATGGTCTCACTCCTTCCCCATGTCCCGGATGGCGTCCAGCAGCTGGTCCTGGAAGGCGGTGCGGTCCATGCCGCCCTTTTCCAGGGTCTGCCACACCACCCCGTCCCGGAGGATCACCACCCGGTCACAGAAGGAGGCGGCGAAGGAGTCGTGGGTCACCATGAAGATGGTGGCCTCCAGGGATTCCTTGGCCTGCTCAAAGGACCGGATCACCGCCCGGCTGGACTTGGAGTCCAGATTGCCGGTGGGTTCGTCCGCCAGGATCAGCAGGGGGTGGTTGATGAGGGCCCGGGCCACGGCGGTCCGCTGCTTCTCGCCGCCGGAGATCTCCGCCGGGTACTTGGCGCGGATGGCGCTGATGCCGAACACATCGCACAGCTGGTCCGCCCTTGCCTCCGTCTGGCCGGTGACGGTGCCGCCGATGATGGCGGGCAGGAGGATGTTCTCCTGGACCGTCAGGCCGTCCAGCAGCAGAAAGTCCTGGAACACGAAGCCCAGCTGCCGGTTGCGGACCTTGGCTAGGGCGTCCTCGCTGAGGTTGGCCAGCTGCGTATCCCCCAGGGTGATCTCCCCGCTGTCGATGGGGATGTAGCAGGAGATGCAGTTCAAGAGGGTGGTCTTGCCGGAGCCGGAGGGCCCCATGACGGCCACGAACTCCCCTTTCTCCACCTGAAGGGACACACCCTTCAGGACTTCATAGGCGGTCTTGCCCACCTGATAGGATTTGTGCAGGTCCTTGACTGTTAACATAATATTCTTCCTTTCTGACTCACAGGAGATTCTGCAAAAGAGCGATGACCGCCAGATGGGCGGGATAGAAGGCGTAGAAGAACCACTTGTTGACCTTGATGCGGGAGTGGGTGGCGCAGAAGATCAGCGGCGCGGCAAACACGGCGAAGAAGGACCAGTCGATGCAGATCCCGTCCACCGTCAGGCACAGGGGGTCCTTCGGCCAGCCGTTCATCAGGGCCGGGAGGTAGCTGAGGATGTACAGCGCCGCGCCAATGCCGGGACGGTTCCGGCAGAGGTAGAAAATCAGCATCAAAATGATGCCGGTGCCGGAGTAGTCGAAGTTCCACCAGCTGACGGTGAAGAGGGCCAGGGCGAACAGCCACCACTTCCGCTCCTTCACGCCGTACATGGCCAGGAGGCTCAGGAAGAGGGTGAAGAAGATGTTCCAGTTGGTGAGGTTGGCCCAGAATGCGGAAGCCGGGTGGAAGGCCAGGATGTAAAAGGGCTGGCTGATGAGGGCGAAGATTCCCAGCCGAGCCAGGTACTTCCGCACGTCATGGGTGTACAGTAGTCCCACCGTCAGGCAGTAGCAGAAGATGGGAAAGGCCAGCCGGCCGATCCAGCGGAACACGCCCACCTCCGGGAAAAAAGCCCCGCCGATGTGGTCGATGAGCATGGCAGTGACGGCGATGAGCTTTAAGAGATCTGTGTCCAGATTGGTTTTCAGCCGGGGCCCTGTCTGGGGGATGGCCGCCGGGGTGGTGAGGACGCTCCGCACACGGGAGCGGATCGGGGTGCTTGTCATGTCGGTTCCCTCCTTGCTGCCACCAGCGTACCGCGAAAAAGGGGCCGCCGCAAACGGGGGTGTCATCTGCGGCGGCTCCGTTGTCAAGTTTTGCGGGGGAGCGGGACGGGATGTCAAGTTTGGCGGATTTTCCGTCAAGTTTGGTTTGGCAGACGGCCCCTCCTGTGGTAGAATGAGCAGGTGAGTTTGGGGCGCAGAGCGCCCCCTGCCGGAGGACGGCAGGCAGTTTTCGCTGGAGGTGAGGGGGATGCTGCGGATCGGCATCTGCGACGACGTGTATGACGCCCGGCTGGTGCTCCGCTCCGCCCTGGAGCGGGCGCTGGAGGCCCGGCACATCCAGGGGCAGTTCTTTGAGTTCTCCTCCGGCGAGGGGCTGCTGGGCTGGCTGGAACACCATGCCGGGGAACTGGATCTGGTATTTCTGGACATGGAGATGGGGGAGCTGGACGGCATGGAGACCGCCCGGCGGCTCCGGGCGGCGGACGCCGGCCTCCAGCTGGTATTCGTCACCGGCTATGCGGACCACGTGTTCGACGGGTATTCCGTGGGGGCCCTGGGGTATCTCCTGAAGCCCCCCACGGCGGAGCAGCTGGAGGCGGTGCTGGACCGGGCCCAGGCGGCGCTGGTGCGGGACCTGGACAGGGCCTACATCTGCCGCAGCGGGGACATCCGCTACCGGATCCCCATCGCCAACATTCTGTACTTTGTCTCCGACCGGCGGCAGGTGACCTGCGTCACGGAGGGCCGGGACTACACCTTCTACGGCAAGCTGGACGGGGTGGCGGAAGAGGTGGGGGACGGCTTCGTCCGCATCCACCAACGGTACCTGGTGCGCTCCGGGGCGGTGGACCGGATAGAGGGCAGCGAGGTGGTGCTGCGGGACGGACAGCGGCTGCCCGTCAGCCGGTCCTGCCAGCAATCGGCCCTGCTGGCCCTGACACGGGCGGAACTGGAGGGGTGAGGATGTGGGATGTTCTCTGGAAGTCCTGCCTCTATTTTGGGTATTTCCTGACGGTGGCGGCCAGCGGCTTCTCCCTTTACAAGCTCTGCACACCCTTCGTCCGGCTTCGGAGAGGGCGTTTCTGGAAAGCGCTGCTCTTTTTGACCTTAGCGGGCACCAGCGGCATGGTGATCTGGATCGGAGATTCCAATCTACTCTATACCCTGCCGGTGTTCTTTGCCCTGTTCTTCCTGGCCACCCGGGGGGACTGGGTGGGGCGGCTGGCGGTGTGCGTCATCCTCTTCTGTCTGGAGATGTCCGTGTGTGCCTTTTTGGACTCCTATCTGCAGCTGCTGGGCGGGGATGACCTCTATCGCTGGTACGACGTGGTGACCCGCCTGGCCCGCCCGCTGGTGTTCGGCGGACTGTGGCTGGCGCTGCGGCGCCGGCTCCCCCGGGAGACCGTGACCCTCTCTCACCGGCTGTGGAAGCTGGTGCTGGGCCTGGCGGCCATGCCGTTGTGCGCTCTGGCCGCCGTGGTGCTGCTGACCTTCCAAAAATACGAGTCGGAGGCGGTTAACGCCCTGGCCCTGAACCAAGGGCTGGTAGTGTTGCCCTTCGCTCTGCTGACCTCCGTAGTGCTGCTGTTCGCCATTTTGATCCTGGCGGACCACGAGCGGCTGGAGAATGCCCAGCGCCTGGCGGGATTGCGGGAGGTCTACTACCAGGGCCTCCGGCAGCAGGAGACCCAGGTGCGCCGTCTCCGCCACGATCTGAAAAACCACCTGGCGGTGCTCCAGGGCCTGCTGGAGGCGGACGAGCCCGACAAGACGCTGGCGTATCTCCGGCAGATGTCTGACTCCCCGGCCCTCCGGGGCACCCAGCGGATCTGTGAGAACGAGGCTGCCAACGCCGTCCTCTCTGCCAAGGCGGAGGACATGGAGCGGGAGGAGATTGCGGGGGAGTTCGCCGTCTCCCTGCCGGCGGAGCTGCCGGTGGCGGACATGGATCTGTGCGCCCTGCTGGGCAATGCCCTGGACAACGCCATCGAGGGCAGCCGGGGCGGCGGGGCGCGGGAGGTCACCGTCCGCTGCAAGGCGGACAAGGGCCTCTTCATGCTGCGGGTGGCGAACACCCTGGGCGGCGCGGTGCGGCCGGACCTGGCCACCACCAAGGCGGACAAGACCGCCCACGGCTTCGGCATCCCCGGGATGCGGGAGATCGCGGAGCGCTACGGCGGCAGCCTGGACGCCGGCGTCCGGGACGGCCGGTTCGAGCTGGTGGTGTGCCTGCCCCTGCCGCGGCAGGAGGACCGGGAACAGAAATAGACAGCAGGGGGGACCGTCCTTTGGGACGGTCCCCCCTGCTGTTTGATGTCCGATTTGCTCAGAGCATTTTCAGAAGTTCGATCTGTTCCCCGGAGGGGCCGGTGAAGAACCAGTTCTCCAGCCCGCCGAAGGTGTTGGGCATCACGCACTTCTCCGGCGTCCGGAAGGTATCCACCCCGGCGGCTTTGAGGGCCGCCGCGGCCTGGTCCACATCGTCCACATAGACAGCGAAATGGGGGATGCAGCCCTCGCCCTCCGGCACGGGGGCGGCAATCAGTTCCACCAGAAAGCCGCCGAACTCCACCAGGGCCAGCTCCCGCTGCTGCTCCGGTGGGCAGGCGGGGGCCCAGAGATGCAGACGGCCGCCGATCTTCTCATAAAAGGCGATGCTGGCGTCCATATCCGCCGTGTAGACGGCGATATGTCCCAGCCCTTGATAATGTTGCTTCATACAATCAGTCCTCCTGTGTGAGTCGTCAGGAGCGGGCAGCGGCCCGCGCCCCATTCTGTTCTATTTTCAGAATACCACACCGATGGGGGAAAGAAAAGCGTTTTCTTCCCGGCGGGCGGCCTGCTGGCCCTGATGCTGCTGATCGCCGTTCCCGGCATTCACTTCAAACACTTATTCAAAAGCGCATCCTCCCATTCCGCCCGCCGTTTCACCGATCTCCAGCGGTTCCTCGGCTTCCGAAAATGTTCTTCAGCCATGGAGGCGCTCCTTCAGCGACTCCCGAACCCAGACAAATGCCACCTCGCCCGCCATCCAGGAGCGGTCAGGGGACACCGTCACCGGATACAGCCGCATGAGGGATTCCATGACCGGGCAGTCTCATGCTGCCCGGCCATTCACTCCAGGCGGTTCTGATCGTATTCTGCCAGTTTGTCTTTCCCGCCCTGATCGCGGCCCTGCTGGATGACCTCGCGGAGGATGGACCGGTCCATTTCAGCCAGGAACCGGTCGGGACCCTCTCCGCACATACCGGAGAGGGCTCACTCCAAAATTTCCAGCAGCCGTTTGAGGTACTTCCCGCTGCCCATATTGGAGAAGGACCTCGGCGTTACCGGGACGAATGTTCCGCCGTTGTATTATCCAAAAGGTCAAAAGCATAGCGGGGAGCATAGGCAGTCCCCAGAGCCGTCAGGAGGCTGATTCGCGTGAGTTCCTCCCGCGTCCCGAAAGAAGCTTCGATCCGATCGGAGAGGGTGGCATGGGAAGAGATGGAGTTCCGCATTTTTCTCCATGTTCAGCATGGTGTAAGACTCCTTTCGGGTTTGAAATCGGAAAACAAAAGCACCGTGCAGGCGGTCGAACGCGCTACATGGTGCCCCGAATCCAATTCAAAAGGAGCGGAACAGCCGCCAGAAGAACGGTTTTCCCCTTGCCAGCTGACCGGCAAAAGGTATACTATTCCCACGGTGCGGACTTGTGTCATGTGGGTCCCTATCAAGAAAATATTTTACCATATAAAGACAGTACAATGCCTGTGTGGGAATTGACTTTAATTCTGCGGGATGACATTATCATCTTGTGTCAACAGACTGTGAATGGAGATAGAGTGGTGGCGTGGTCATATAATCGCTTATGGAAGATGCTGATAGACAAAAAGATGAAGCGGACCGATCTCCTCTGTATATATCAACACGAAAACATTATCCCGTATGGGAAAAGAGAGATCCATTTCTACGGACGCCTTGGGAAAGATCAGCAGGTCGCTCTATTGCCGGATAGAAGATATTGTAGAAGACATTCCCGATGAGGAAGATATCAAAGGCTGGAAGTGAGAACCGTACAGCGATTGAGAGCTGTACGGTTCTTTTCTTGTGCCACGGGTGTTTTTCTGACCACTGCGACAAGACCTACGGCAGCCTGTCGGAATTTCAATCCACGCTCCCCGTGAGGAGAGCGACCCGTCACGGTCGTGACATGGTCTCCGGAATAGGAATTTCAATCCACGCTCCCCGTGAGGGGAGCGACTCCGCCATCCTTCCATCTTGATACTGTTGGCTTTATTTCAATCCACGCTCCCCATGAGGGGAGCGACACCAGAGATCGTAATTCCACATGTAGAAATCTATATTTCAATCCACGCTCCCCATGAGGGGAGCGACTTGGATGCCGTAAACCAGCGGGAGACGTTTGAGTTATTTCAATCCACGCTCCCCATGAGGGGAGCGACAGCGGCACAGAGTGGACTCCACGGAGTAATTGGTATTTCAATCCACGCTCCCCATGAGGGGAGCGACAGCAAAACAGTACAAAAGACAGATGCCTGTTTTGTGATAAATAGGAACTTTGCAAAACTGAACAGCCAGGGATCCACCTGGCTTGCCTGTTGAATACACGATTTGGCAGGAACTCCCCGACCGTATTTCAGTGCGAACCTACCTGGAAAACACTGTATGCTTCCCTTTCGCACTCAGAGAATCAGAGGTTCCTCCGGCTGATAGCTTCCCTGACTGCCGAAGTGCTCGATCTTGTTTTCGTAGCGTTTTCCCAGGTAATAAAACCGCAGACTGTCCTTTTCCGGGTCCATGATGGACAGCAGCTTGGCCTGCAGCACCTTGCACTGGGCAGTATCCAGCATACACTCAAAGACGGAGTTCTGGACCCGCTGGCCGTAGTTGACGCATTGTTTGGCGATCTGCCGCAGGCGCCTGCGGCCGGCGGGATCTTCCGTATTCACATCGTAGGTAATCAGTACCAGCATCCGGCCACCTCACTTCCACAAGAAGGGCGGGTATTCCTCCAGGTCTTCCCGCAGGGTCCGAGCCAACAGCAGCGCCTGTATATAGGGGACCAGGCCCCAGGGAATCTTCTCCCCCAGATAGGGGTGTGTCAGTTCAGCCTTTTTCCGTTCCTGCCAGTGGGTCAGAAAGGCTTTGCGGCCGGAGTCCGTCAGATAGACCGCCCCATTTTCCCGGAACTCAAAGTCGCCCTTGTGCACGACGCGGTTGTTGATCAGGGTCAGGACGAAGCGATCCGCCAGACAGGGGCGCAGCTCCTCCATCAGATCCAGGGCCAAAGAGGTCCGTCCGGGCCGGTCCCGGTGGAGAAACCCTACATAGGCGTCCAGCCCCACACTTTCCAGGGCGGAGGCACAGTCGTGGGTCAGCAGGCTGTAGGCAAAGGACAGCAGGGCATTGACCGGATCCAGCGGCGGACGGCGGTTCCGGTTCGAAAAGGCAAACAGAGGCTTTTCCCCCAAGATCATCTGATCAAACACGCCGAAATAGACCGTGGCGCCGGCTCCCTCCAGGCCACGTAAGTGCTCCAAAGAGGTTTCGACGGCGATCTGGGGCAACAACTCCCGCAGCTGGCCGGAGGCATTGGACAGAGCATCTTCATCCACTCGGAGGCCGTGATCCCGGCGGGTGCGCTCGATGCTCCACCGGGCGTTGTGCACCTTCCCAAAGATCATGTTCCGGGCGATCCGGCAGCAGGGACCGGGGTCATCCGCCGTTCGATATTGGGTCCGCCGCAGCAGAACATTCCCGGAGGACTCCCCGGACACCCGGGCGAGAAACCGGCCCCGGGGCGTACAGAACGCCAGGGACACATCCCGTTGGGCACAGGCACCCATCAGCGCCGGAGAGGCGCCGGCATAAGAGAAGGAGACGATGCCGGAGAGAATGTGGAGGGGATAGCGGGCCACCTCCTGCCTGCCGCGGTTGGCCACCACATTCTCCCCGTCCAGAGACAGGTAGATGTCCTCACTGTTGACGAACAGCGTGTTCAGAAGATGTCTCATGGCGATTCCTCCATGGTCCGGCGCAGATATGTCTGGACACTCTCCCGCCGGACCAGCTGGGGCAGGCATAGCTCCTTCAGGGAACAGGCGTTGCAGGACTTGGAGGGTTTGGCCCTCGGCGTGTGTCCCCGACGGTACAGCTGATGCATTTCGTCGGAGTCCCTGCGGACTGTCTCCCGCAGCTCCGGCGTGAAGGGTACTACCGTGCGGCGGCGGGGCTCTCCGTAGAACAGGGCACCCTCTGAAATGGAACAGCAGAGCATCTCCTCCAGACACATGGCCTGGGCGCACAGCTGCAGCTCGTCCGCCTGATGGGATTTGGGCCTGCCGCGCTTATACTCCACAGGGTACGGCAGCCAGAGGCCGTCCTCCCCTTGGAGCGAAACGCCTTTGGGGTCAGCGTGAAATTCCACCACGTCGCACTGGCCGGAGAGCCCAAGCTGATGGGAGACCACCTGCAGTCCTCGGAGGATCAGTGTATCGCCCCGGTGCTCCCGGGCCGCTTCGTCATGGGCTTTGCGGTGAAGGAGGTCGCCCTCCACTGTCCGCAGGTTCTCCTGCCACTGCTGCTCCAGGTGGATCAGCGCCCACTGCCGCCGGCAGAATGCAAAGTGCTGCAGCCCTGAGAGGGGGAGGAGGTCCTCGGAAGAATAGGTCACCCCATGCGGATACAGGTCACGCCGGCAGGCAGCGCGGACTCGTCCACATCCACCTGATAGTCCTGATAGGAGCGGGCGGGCGCGCCATCCTCCGGATTCCGCCGGGAAATGCGGACCGTGTCAAACAGCTTCCAGGCGGGGGCGCAGCCCAGCTCGCTGTCGTGCTTGAAGACGATCAGCTCCCGGACCGCCATCTTGCCCCGGGCGGCGGAGTGGTCGTTCTCGAACATATTGAGGATGGCCTCCCATAGCAGAGACAGATCCTCTTCGGAGAATCCGGTGGTCTTACGGGCCAGGTTGGCGGAGATATAGCCCTCGCACCGGTACAGGCCGTAGGGGACGATGTACTTGCGGCCCATCTCGGTTCCCTTTTTCTCTGCGTCCGCCTCGGTAGTGATGGCCACACGAGTGATGGTGACCTCCTGGGGGACAATGGGCTCCACACTGCGGGCAAAGCCCAGCTGCACCGGACCGCGGACCTGGCCGCAGTTCAGGGCGGCTTTCACGAAGGTGGTCATCACCGCGCCGAAGGTGCGGATGTCATAGAAGTTGGCGCACATCCAGTCCCGGACTTTCCGGTCCAGATCCGGGTCGGATTTCTTCTTCTCCTTGACTGCCTTTTCATCGATATCCAGCGCCTTGTAGGCTTCGGCGTCACTGCGGTTGCGGGGGACGCCATCCTTTACATAGATGCGGTAACCTGTGGAATCCTCCTTAACCGTCTCCACATAGTTGCGAATTTTTCTCTTCAGGCACACGTCTGTGACGATGCCTAGGCCGGTCTCGGGGTCTACCCGGGGCATGTTTCCCGCGTCCGGATCTCCATTGGGATTGCCGTTTTCCACGTCGAAGAGAATGACAAATTCATAGCGGTTCTTGATGGGCTCAGACATCTCTCGTTTCCTCCTTTTTCTGATAACGGGCCTGGGTCTGACAGTAGTAGCCAAGCTGGAACGAGCCCTGCTGGGGCAGATTCATATGTACGGGATACTGTTTTCCGATGCGGCTGCAAAGCTCCGCCAGCTGTTTTTCGTAGAAGACCACCAGTCCAGCGTTGGAACCGCGCAGTTTTTTCAGATGCTTTTGCGCCAGGTTGATGAGAATGGGGAAGATCACAGCCGGCGTAGCAGCGGCGGAGCTGAAATACTTGTCCTTGATGGTGGCGTTGATACCGGGGTTGGCAGCTGCCTGGATGGCTTCCAGTACGGAAAAGAGCCGGCCCAGTGTATAGGGCACATTCGATGCATCTGGATTCAGGGACACTTGCAAGACCTCCTCTGGTATATCTGGATTTTCTTGTTTGGTAATTTCTGCAAGCTTTAGGTAATAAGCTTTTATGATGGCTGCCCGCCCTCGTGTGACCTCCCGCTCCGCCCGGATCCGGAGGGTCACGCTGTTCAGCAGCGTGGCGGGATACCGGGTATTGGTCAGGACCGCCCGCAGCACCTCGCCGGCCAGGTCGGGAGAGGGAGACTTGTCCCTGGCATTTTGGTTGACGGTTTCGCCGAGCAGTTTCCAGAGGGGCAGCGTCTCAAATTTGTCGTAAGTGGGACGGACGATCTCCAGCCGGTCATAATGGGCCTGGACATTCCGAAGGAACCCGCCGAACGTATTGTGGAGGAAAAAACGCACCGATAGGCGGGCGGCGTTGGGGGACAGGCCCAGGATGTAAAAATCCATGTTGGGGTCCAGCTTTGTCTCGTCGTAGACCACTGGATTGCCTTGACACAAGGTTCCGACCATCTCCTTCAGGTCCGTTTCGCCATAGAAATCGGAGAAAAACATCTGGAAGACATCCTGATAGCCCAGCTCCCCGCTTCTGGCCCAGCAGACGACGGTAGCGTCGCCCACCTAGTAGATGTGGTCTCGGTCAGAGAGCAGGTGATTCAGGGCAGCAGTGTAAGCGAAAACTGCCTGCTGCCCAACAGGTGCATTATAGCTTTGCTCTTTTCCATAAGAGCAAACCGACGGAAAATTAAAGCCCACCAGTGTATTCCCCATGGCTTCGCCATTAATAATACCTTTGATCTTAGGATGAATTCGCGCCACGGTTGCTTGTTCTCCCGTGACCAAGCAGGTCATTTTCACTCCTTCGGTCTGACTGGTATAGTACTTTTGCCATGCATTCTTGATTGCCGTATCTTCATGGATATATCCGCCGCTGTAACGGAATACCATGTTTGCACCCTTGAGTATGTCCTCCATAACATCTTGGAGCAGGGGATGTTCAGAGGCTTTTTCTGGGTTCCACCGCTGAAAAAATTCCAGCAGTGCCGAAGCCGCCGGGGAAATTATCCCAGACAAAATAGTTTCGTGATATTCTTTGGAACCATTAAAATATTTGAGTCCTCGCTGTATACCGCCTTTGCTGATTCCAAGTAGATAATCGGATTTGTCCCATAGGAAGTTTGGCCTTACAGCAGTGGAAGTCCTCCCATCTGCCGGTGCTGGTAATACCATTGGCTGGGGACGCAACACCATTCTTTTTCCTTGCGGAACCTGATTTCTAATGGAAACAATTTGTTCCAGATTTCCTGTATCACTGATGCAGAGGACAAAAGAAATATCAGATCTTTTCCATCCTGGTGCAGCTATCTTCCCGGCCTGTTCCAGCGCCTGGTAGTAGTCGGTCAGCGCCTGTAAAATCATCCTCGCACCTCCCCGCTGTTCCGGTCAGGGACTCGCAGGACGCCGTCTTCCAGAGACGCCCGGAAGAACAGAGGGCGGATGTTCTCCGGGTCTGTGTAATCCATGTCATACAGCATCCAGCCCAAATCCCGGGCTCCCTTCAGTTCCTCCGGGCAGGGGGGGCGGTTCCTCACACCAACGGAACTGGGCAGGAAACTCCCGGCAGCCGAAACAAGGCTGGTGATAGAATTGCCCCCGCTGGATGCGGCGCCTGACAATGTCCTGGAACTTGCCTGGATTGTCTCCGGGGGCGGCCTTGTCCGTCATATCGAAATGGGCCTCAATGACGTAGTGCACGTCCCGCAGCAGCAGTGCCGCCCGCTGCTGGATGTCGTCGGCGGTACAGAGGTACAGTTCCCCGGTCCCACGCTCCATGACCGTGCGGACGGACCTGGCGGGGATGGTGGACTTCACCTCATTGCGCCGCAGATTGGTAAACCGGATCGGCGCGCACACGTGGATGCGGTCGATCACCCATCTCAAGCCAGGATGCCAGTAGACGGCCTCGATCAGTCCCCGTGCCGCTGAGGGGGTCATCACGTCATAGCTGACCCGTTCAACTTTCATCTCAGGCCTCGTGAAGAGGGCGTAGTCTCCCCAGACCTCCAAAGAGATGGCCATCAGCATTCACTCCTTTCTCTCGTTTGCCTGCGGAAGGGGGAGCGGCGCAGCGATTCATAGACAGGTATGGCCTTGTCGTATTTTGGAAAGGACATACAGTCTTACCTCCCGATTTATTCGTGCCAGTTAATTGTAATATCCAACAATTATAAATGCAAAATTCCAGCAGACTGGTGTGGGTTGAAATAATAACTTATGATGTGGATTTGGCTTGGAGGAACCGGGGATCAGCCCCGGTTTCTCCATTTGTTCATAGAAACAACGCATTTCCGCTACTGGGCTCCAGAGTCAGTCCGGTAGTCTGCGCATACAGTTCCACATCCCGTAGAACCACAGAGCCGTCGGCCAAATGCTCCAGCGCCCCCGTACGCTCCAATGCCACTAGGTGCTGCGGATAGACCGACACACCATATTGCCCCAGACGGCGGTACAGCGTGCGGCTGTATTGACCGCTCCGCAGCAGTTCCACAAGTTCGGCGCCCTCATCCAGAGGAACGTACACCGTCGTGGTAGGGCTGTCGATCAGGTGGAACAGCTCTGCCACGGTGCGGAAGGGGAAGAAGTCCGATTCCATCAGCGGCAGGATGTGGTGGGCATCCTGGGCGTCCACACCCTTCAAATCCAATAAGGTGGAGAAATAGGTGTGGACGGCTTCCCGGGAGGCGATGTCCGGGCAGTGGTCCAGGACGAGTTTCCCGGCGCCGATGGAGGCCGCAAACAACTGGAGAGGAGGCTCTTCCCCCTGAAAGATGGTGACGATACTGTCCTCCGGAGGGCGCTTTCCCTCCCGGTTGCACCGTCCGGCGGCCTGGAGGATGGAGTCCAGACCGGCTAGCTCCCGATAGACAGCCGGGAAATCCACATCCACGCCAGCCTCGATGAGAGAGGTGGAGACCACCCGGCAGGGCAGCCTGCCCCGCAGGCGCTGACGGATCTCCTCCAGAATCCTCCTGCGGTGCGCGGGATACATCAGGGTGGAGAGATGAAAATTGCCAGGACCGGACAGCTGCTGGAAAACCTCCCGTGCGGCCCGGCGGGTGTTGACGATGCACAGGACCTGCTCCTGCTGCTGCAGGCGGGCGGCCAGGTCTACCCAGGACAGTGTGCCCGCCCGCTGGAAGGAAACCCGGCGGAAGGACTCCCAGCGATCTTCGGCCATAGGACAGATCTCCCGGATGGGAATTTCCGGAGCAAACTCCCGAAAGATGGGGCCTAAAGCGGGCTGTGTGGCAGTACAGAGAACCGCGGAGGCATGGTAGTGCTTGACTAGCTGGGCGATGGCCCAGACGCAGGGCCGCAGATAGGGAAGGGGAAGCATCTGGGCCTCATCGAAAATCAGGATACTCTGAGCCAAGTTGTGGAGCTTCCGGCATTTGGAAGGCTGGCAGGCGAAAAGGGATTCAAAAAACTGGACCGCTGTGGTTACTACCACCGGGACATCCCAGGTCTCCGCAGACCGGGTCAGCGGAGCAGTCTCCAGGCTGGATGCATCGTCCGCCTGCTGGGCAAACTGCACGCCGGAGTGAAATTCCAGAACGTTTTCATTACCTAGGATCTCCCGAAAAGTCTGGGCAGTCTGCTCAATGATCGAGGTATAGGGGACCACATAGATGATATGCTTCATCCTGCGGGCTTTGGCCTGGGCCAGGGCAAATGCAAGGGATGCCACGGTTTTTCCTCCTCCGGTGGGGACCGTCAGTGTGAAGAGACCTGGTTCAGACGCCGTGCCCGCTTGAATGCACGTCTCTAAAATCGCGCACCGCTGCGCGTTCAGAGCTCCTTTCGGGGGAAACCACCCAGAGATATAGGACTGCAGGCGGCGCCACAACTCTTCCGTGGAGGAAGATGGCACCGGCGTATCTGGGTGGCTGTCCATAAAAGCCGCCGTATCAGTGTAGTCCGCATCTACCAGACAGGAAAAGAGCATCCGTATGAAGAACATTCCCTCCAACTTTTTCCCAGCAAACACAGGAAGATTTGCCCGGGGCAGGGAGAGTTCATTCTGCCAGGCGCGGTAATCCTCCAGATTCCCCTGGCTCACCCGATTGATGCGCCCCCAAAAGGTGCCGGTGCCAGCGGAATCTCCCCGGCCGCCGCCGTCTGGGAGGCCGCCATGGTGTCCGGAGATCGCAAAAGCAGCCAGCGGCTGCTGGATTTTCAGACACTCGAAAGCTCCTGCGGAGGCGTGATCCACCTTTGGCCCACCGTGGAGGCGGCATTGAAAAGCCCTGGTATATTTCCCGATGTCATGGGCCAGGCCGGCCAGCTTTCCCTGTTCCTCCGCATCAAAGGCCGCCGCATAGGACGAGCACAGAGAGGCGGTTCCTTCCAGATGATTGCAGACAGTCTGCTCTCGCCCATCTTCTGCGATGTGTGCCAGATATTTATATGTGCTCATGCAGAAACCACTCCCTCCTTTGGCAGGAACATAAATTGCACAATTTTCCGATCTCAATATACCACTTTACTGGCAAAATCGCAATAAGACGCTTTCTGATTCAGAAGAGACTTGCAAAACGGCCAAGGATGATAGCTATATGGAATTCAGAATAGCGGAATAAATTAAAAAGACACCTGTGAAAATTCCAATTTTGGAATTTTCACAGGTGTCTTTTTTCAAATGCTCACGCCGCACTTAGAGCCTGCGGAAGCGCTTTTGACTGGGTAAATAAATGTAATCTCTATAACTCTGTCCTAAAAAGGAGATGACTTAGCCTGAATCAGCCAGACTGGCACATACCAGTTTTTCTCGCCCACCGGCAGCAGGTCCCAGGCCATGCAGATCACGTTCCCTGTGCCGATTTCCACCTTCAGCTCCTGCATCCCGCCGAAGCGATCCGGCTCCGCAAGGGGCTCCAGAACAGAAAAATTCTTGATGGCAGTCTTACCGGGAGACGCGGATTTCTTGGCCTCGATGGGGTGACCGTGCCATTTTGACAGAGCAGCAGATCGATCTCCTTCTGGTCCTTATCCCGGTAATAGAAGATCGGCGGCAAGTCCTGTATCCATGTATCAGGGGCATCTTCACCACCCATTCGAGACATTCTTGGAAGTGTGGGCCGCCACAACCGTCGTGAAATGGGAAAACGCCATCTCATCGGATACCTGGGTGAGGTTCCGGATGTCCCGCTGCAGGTAGGTATCCACATAGGAGTGGTAATAGATCTCACAGTCTGCGGGGGCATCTCTGTAGAACGCTGGCATGGAGCCGGTGAGCCTCCCTCTTGCGGTGAGAGCGGTCCGCACTCATCTTGATGTAGGGCAGCAGTTCCGTGGCAGACTGAACCACATCGATCAGCACCGGCGGCGTACAGCACTGCAAGAACAGGGCGGGGTCTTCTTGACGAGATAGCGCACATCCAGAGCGTCCAGGGTCACGTACTTTCGGTCAGACCCCATCAGCTTTTGCAGCAGCGTTGTCTTCCCGACCTGTCGGGAGAAAAGAGAAAATCCCTGGAACCGCAACGGTTCCAGGGATTTCTACTTGGTGGAGACTACTGGACTCGAACTTTTGATGGACCTTTTCGCCAGATTATAATGTGTGCTTTTCTGCGCAAATAGTGCAAGTTCGGGAACTTTTCTGCATCAAATAATCCCGCTTGGTCCCATAGAACATCTGAGGTTAAAGGGTAAAATAAGGGTAATATATGGGAACTAACGGTAACTTTTCCTTGACGGAAAAAGAAACCTATGGTTATAATGTGGACACAAAGAAAATCCATTGGAATGAAGTACAATTGGGTGCAACTTTTGAAGTAAGCCAGTTATTATTGTGGGAGTGACATATATGGCCGGGTGGGATGATATTTTAGACGAGATAAAAAGAAGCCCATTAAAAAACGCGGTAGATGAAGTACGTCACCAGTATTTACGGAGACTGTCAGAATTGACAGGAAGAAATACCATTGCATACTATTCTTCTTGGTTGACCCGCAGAGTCGAAAATACCGACATAAATGATAATGACATGAACGGTTTCATGAATACTGTTCGGGGGCTGGACTGCGAAAATGGCCTGGATTTGGTTTTACATACTCCAGGGGGGTCTCCCATGGCGGCAGAAGCAATTGTCAAATATCTTCGTAGCAAATTCGGGAAGAACATTCGCGTGATTGTTCCTCACATGGCTATGTCTGCAGGGACAATGATTGCTTGTTCTGCAAAAGAAATAATTATGGGTAAGCAGTCGAGTCTAGGCCCTATTGATCCTCAGTTAAATGGTATCCCTGCATATAGCATTCAAAGCGAGTTTGAAGATGCAAAGATTGATCTTGCTAATGGAACCCAGAATTTTAACTATTGGAGATTGTTGTTATCGAAGTACCCGGCGGCGTATGTAAAGATGGCAATGGATGCGATTGCACTATCGGATACTCTACTTCGTGAATGGCTTGGGTCCTGTATGCTTGAAGATGCAGCCTCAGAAACAATAGAAAAAGTATGCAATTCTTTGAATGAACACGTTGATTCCAAAGCGCACGCCCGACATTTTGATGCCAGCTTTTGCAAAAGCATCGGATTGCATATAATAGACTTGGAGGCAGATCAGCGGTTGCAAGATGCCGTGCTCAGTGTGCACCATTGCTATGTGCATACATTTGCTTCCACAGCGGCTGTAAAAATAATAGAAAACCAAAACGGAAAAGCATTTATTAACATTTGCCGGCAGTAATTTGAAAGGAGGAAACCCTATGGATATCGCAGAAATTCAGAAGGTGTATGCCTCGTACAATCTGGAGGAGATTTTAGCTGATGTAGGGGAATTGGATCCGGCTCCTGAAGCATTCAGTTTCCCGGCCAAAATAGAGCCTCCATCTGCTTTTGCTGAAAGCAACCAGATTATTAGTAATATCTCATCAGCAAAATAAACGTCACCCCCAGAGATTCTCTGGGGGTGATGCTTATCTCAGCATATAATTATGAAACGCCTATACACTTTATGCCCTGTTGACTACCAGATACTGCCCCATCTTGATCAGCAGCAGCCGCACCGTGTTGGCCGTGTAGTCCAGTGCCTTCCATCGCGCAGGGCTGTTGATCACCCCGGCGGCCGCCAGAGCGTCCACAGCGGCCTCCAGCTCCGGATCCGTGTCCTGGGACACCTGACCGCCGCAGAGGGCCAGGAAGGCCTCCCAGGCGCCCGCTGTGGCCCGGATCGTCTTGGGGCAGTCCTTGCCGTTCCAGCGGTTGTGCTGGACCATGTGGTCCAGCTGGATGCCGTGCCTGGCCATCAGCAGCCGCACCAGCGCCGCCGCGTTGGCCTTAGCCTGCTCAAAATTCCCGCCGGCGTCCACGCAGATCTCGATGCCAATGGAAGTGGCGTTGCCCGGGCCGCTGCCGCCGTCCCCGGCGTGGTAGGCCCGCTCGTCATCCGGCAGGTGCTGGTAGATGCTGTGGTCGTCCACCGTGTAGTGCCAGCTCACCGGATCCGCCTGGGCGGAGCTGCCCCGCAGATATGCCGCGTGGGCCGCAGCGTCGGCGCCTTTGGCAAAGTTGCCGGTCTCATGGATGGTGATATAGGTGTCCGGATTGCTGCCGCCCGGCCGGTTTTTGACGCCGGAGGGCAGGATGTCCTGGATGATCCGCAGCCCCGTGTCGGTCACCAGGCCCTCGTCGGCGGCCTCCACAGGCCGCAGGTAGTCCATGGACACCCAGCCCCGATCTGTCTGTCCCCAGCCATTCCGGGTGGCCTCCACGGCCACCACAGCGCCGTAGGAGTACCCTCCGGTCTTGTCGTAGTTCGTGCCCGGCCCCGTCCGGATGTTGAGGCCACTCTGGGCTGTTACGATATACCTCATGTCACGCCGCCTGATCCGTCTGCTGCGTGTCCGATTCGGACACAGCGGCCTGCTGCCGCTTCTCCGCCTGAGTGCCGAAGTAGAAGGCGATCACCACGGTGAACACCGTCAGGAACTGCTCCGCCGTCACGCCGCCGGTGCAAGTCAGGTAGGCGAAAACCGCCGTCAGCACGATGGTCACGATGCTCTTGACGGCCAGCAGGTTTGCCAGCCGTTTTTTCAGCTGCTCCATAAATCCTCCATTCCGGGCGGTGAAAAGCCGCCCTGTCGTCCTTGACAAAGCGGCCCCGGATGGTATAATAAAAATACAAGGGTGCTGTTGCAAGACGGTTAGCCCCTACGTTAACAAATCAGAGATCCGTTAACCGCTCGGTGGCAGCCGGGCGGTTAACACGCTTTTGGGGATATGTAAATCATAATCACAAGGACTATGATGAAGCATACCAGGAAGCGCAGGGCTTTCGCCCAACGCCCGTGTCCCATCGGCCTCACCCCCTTTCTCGGGGGAGTAGCTAACCGCCGTATACAACAGCGCCCAGGGCCCCCGCAAGGGGGCTTTTATATTTTACCGGATGCGCCGCTATCTGTCAATTCTCGCCGCCTAATGGGCGGCTTTATTATTTGCGGGGGAAGCCCAGCTTGTCGCCGAACACCTCGAAGACCTTGCCACAGATGTGGACATAGGCCAGCATATTGGTGCTGCCGTCCGGCTGTACCTCATTGATGGGATTGTCCAGCACACCGGCAGTCACATGGACCTTTTCCATGATCCCGGTACCAGAATCCAGCAGGCCGTAGCCGTTGGCCATGTCCGGGTAGTAGCCCACCGTGGTGGCCCGGATGTCCGCCTCTGTCAGCTCGTTCTTGCCAGGAGTGATGGTCAGAGGGCAGTCGATTTCCTCCAGAGCCGCGTTGGTCTCTTCCGGAGTGGCCTTGCCGCTGGTGTAATCCGCCAAGATCTCGTTCATGGTTTTCATGGGTATGTATCTCCTTTCAAAATGCCGGCCATCGGCCGGGTATTAAACCTTAGAAAATTGGTGAGCCGCCTCGTCCCGGGCGAAGTCCTGATATGCCTCCTGGGCGGCTCTGGCGGCCTCCATGGCCTCTTCCACGTCGCCGTTGGTGTGCATTCCCGCCAGCTTCTTGGCGGTGGTCAGGGACAAGGAGCAGTTGGCGTACATCAGATCCATGGCCAGCCGGCTCTCCTTCTCCCGCCGGGCCGCCCGGATCTCCGACCGTTTGGCGCTCTGCCGGCTCCGGTGCTCCGCCAGGGCTGCTACCACGGTGGCCACCGCGGCGATCAGCGCACAGATGACCTCCGATGTCACTGGCCCGCCTCCTCAAAATACTGCCCGATCAGCTCATGGGGCAGGTACTGGAGGATGACCTTGCCGCCCTCCGCCTCACCGGTCCTGGTGCAGAGATAGAGCTGACTGTCCTCCGGGTCGAGGTAGTAGAGGCCATACTGGTATTCCATCCCCCGGGCGGCCGTGATGGGATTGTCCGCAGTGCCGGTCTCGCCGGGCTTGGAGACTGCCGCCCACAGGGCCGGCACCGTGTCCGGGGTCCAGCTCTCATTTCCAGTGGCATCGTGCTGCTGTAGCAGTTTGTAAATCACGCCCTCCCACTGGTAAGGCGTTCCAACAGGTACCTGGGAGAAGTCCCTGGAGCGCCAGGTGGGGATCATAGACTGATTGTCCAACAGCTCCTGGTCATTTGCCTCGCCGGACACGGCCCGGGCGGCCAGCGCCGCGGCGTCTGCCTTGCCCTTGGCCCGCAACTCGTCTTTGGCCATGGTGACGATATCAGCCATTGCTCTCCACCCCCTCCGTATAAGCGGCCTGCAGATCGGCCTTCACGGCCTCGGCGGTACCGCCAGCCTCCAGGGCCTTGATGGCAGCTTCCTTCTCAGCGATGGCAGCATCCTTCTCGGCCGCCTCGCTCTCCAGCTGTGCGATCTGCTCCTGGTAGGGAGTCACGTCCCCCAGGAACTGATCCGCCACCTGCAGCTCCACGGTGTAGCTCTTGGTCTTGCTGTCGTAGGTGATCCCTGCAACGGTAAACCCATAGCCCACCGGCAAGCCGAACTCGTCCGGACACTGGGGATTGGTGTGCTCAATGGCGGGCTTTGTCCAGTTGATCCCCTCGATGTCCTCCAATGAAGCAAACTCCCGCTCAAATTTCACCAGGTACCGGCCGTTCTGGCTGCCCCGCATGACAAAGGCCGCCTGGACCCCGTCAAATTTCCAGCTCTTTGTGAAAAAACTCATTCGCATTTCCTCCTGTAATATCTGGATGTTTTATCGTGGCGGTGCCGCCAGTCCCGCTTGGGATCCGCAGGCCCGCCCCGATCCAGGCGCTTGATCCGACGCTTGCCCCAGCGGGTGATATCCAGCAGGGCTCCGTCCTCGTTTGTCACGGCGTCAAAGCAGGGGTAGTATTTTAGGATCTTCCGCCCCAGGGCGGTGCGCTCCCGCACCTCCCACCACTCCACAGGGGAGAGGCCCGGCGGCCGGTTGGCTGCCTGCAGCACTCCGCGGCTCTCCTTATGGACATACAGCATCACGCCTCACCCCCGCTGATCCGCAGCATCTTGCGATACGTTTCCGCCGACACGGCGTCCCCGATGGTGTTCCCGTTGCTCGACAGTGTGGACAGCGCCTTTCGGATAGAGGGTGTCCCCTCTACATATCGTGGCGCAGACGGCGAATAGGGCACGGGTCTGTGCAACTGGGAGAGATCCGCGTCCGGGTACCGCTGCCAATATCGCTTGACGGTCCCGGGGGAGATCCCCAGGTCTGCCGCGGCCTCCCGCACCGTCATGCCCCGGCGGGCCAAAATCTCATACTCATACCGGGTGTAGGGGCCCACCCGCTCATCCCTACAGACGAACCGATAGTAAAACCCCTTGGGCAGGCCCAGCATGGCGGCGATCTCTGCCTCGGAGCCGCCTGGCCAGTCCGACCGGGCGATCTTCCGGGGGACGGCCTCCGCCATGTCCAGGCAGACGCCTGCAAAGCCTCGCAGGACCGCGGCGTTGCTCCGGCAGACGGTGCTCCGGTCACGGTGGACGATCTCACTGATCTCCCGGATGCTGACCCCGTCGGTCAGCAGGAAGTACAGCATTTCCCGCTGGCGGAGGGTGAGCAGATTGGCCCGGGTGGCCAGCCGCAGCAGGTCCACACCGTCCTGGGAAATGCACTCTCCCACGAAAGCGTGAGCACAGATGGTGTGGAACAAGATCTTCTCCGCCCGGGCGACCGTCCGGCTGACCGTACTGGGATTGACGCCGTGACTTTCAGCGATCTGGGCGATAGTCTGCCCCTCCATGTGGGCGAAGAAATAGGTATGCTGCCGGTCACTGAGCTTCTCCACCGCCCGCTGGAGGACTTTCTGCAGGGCGGCAGCCTGCTTGGCCGTCAGGCCGCCCGCTTCCGCCGCCTGCCAGGTGGTCCCCTCCAGGTCGGCAAAGGTGGTTTTGGTCCGCTCCAGGAAGTCCCAGGAGAAGGCGTCCAAAGAGATCTTTCGGTGCCGCTCCTTCCGGTGTTTCTCCTGGGGCGGCCGCAGCCGCTCCAGGTTGTCCAGAGTGTCCCTATACATCCCCTGGAGAATGCGCAGCCGCTCCGTCTGGCGGATGCGCTCCTGGGGGTCCGTGGTGTCTTGGATGATCTGCCGGACGGCCACGATCCTGGCGGCCAGCTTTTTTCGGTCGGCCTCGTATGCTGCGTAATCCATTGTGATGACTCCTCTGTCCCAGGTCAGCGCCGGCCAAAGAGGGGATACCCCTCTCGGCCCTGCTGTGCAGGGGTGTCCCAGCCCGGATGGTTGTCCGTAGGGCAACCGGAAGACGGCCGTTTGGCGCTCCCTGCATGGGCATAAGGTACGGGGCTGGGGATTGGGTGGTCGGCGCTGACCCGGGGCAGAGGGTCATTCCTTGGCGTGGACGCAGAACTTGCTCTCGAACTGCTCCCAGGTGGTGGGGTTGTCCTCAAACCACTGCCAGGTGAGCAGCACGCTCTCCACATCCGCCCAGGTCAGGCCGCTGATGATGAACCGCAGGTGCGCCGGCTTGATCTGCTCCACCATGTTCCGCACCTGGCTGACGTCGATATCCGCCAGAGTGTTGGACTCCCCCAGAAACTCCAGCGAAAAGCTGTAATCCGCCGAGTTGACTACCACCCGGGCCTCGTACCCGGTCATGGCCATGGCCAGCTGGCGCACCATCTCCGCCGTGGTATTGCCGGCGGCGGTCATCTTGTCCCGCACCGCCGCCCGACGGTCCGCCAGCGGCTTGCTCTCATCCACGGTGATCCCGTACTTCTCCTCCCAGAGATACAGGGACCAGGTGGCGGTCTCCACGAAAAACTGATCCAGCAGGTCGTCCACCTGCCCCGCGGACAGGTCGCTTTCGTCCTCCAGGGCTTCCAGGATGGCCGCCGTCTGGGGATGCCGGTAATACCGATCCGGTACCCGCTGCCGGGGCGGCAAGCTGCTCATGTGGCCACCTCCTTATGCTGTCTCGGTGACGGACACGCTGCCCACCACCGGGACTGTCTCGGCCGCGATCTGCACCGCCGCCGTCCCGCCGGACACCGTGAACGTGCTGTAGTCCGCCACACCCTCGCACTGCAGCAGGCAGGCCAGGAAGCGGCTGTAGGGAATGGTGACCGCCTGGCCGAAAGTCTGTCCCGTCAGGAGCGCCGACACGGCCGCCGTCAGCTGGTTGGTCACGTCCGTGGTGGAGCTGCCCTCCACCAGCGTCACCGCCGCCGTCAGGGCGATCTCGCTCTCCGTCACGCTGACCACCGTCACCGTGGCGCCGATGGGGCGCTCCTCCTCGATGTGGGCGGCGCAGGCCGCCCGGATGTCCTCATCCACCGGCCCCTTGTCTGCCCCGGCGATGACCACCTTGACGGTGCCGTTCCCGGCCCAGAGCGGTATGCAGCTGGCATAACTGACGCCGGCCACCTCCTTGGCCCACTGGATGTAATGGTTGGGATTGCCGGAGGTGATAGGCAGGCTCAGCCGGTCATGGATGCGGGTGTAGAGGTCCACGTCGCTCTCCGGGTCGGAGCCGCCGGCAGCCGCCTCCAGGTTGGCCAGGTCATCCACGCCGGGAACATTGACCGCCATGGAGGTGATGGAGCCTGCGGGGACGTTGTAGTCCGCGCCGATGCTCTCCGCCTCCACCGTGGCCACCGCCGTCTCGTCGGCGATGGTGGCCGCCTCCAGGGTCAGGTACCGCAGGCCGCTGTCCGGGGCGTACACCGCCGTCCCCGCGGCGATCACGGTGCCGTCGGTCCCCACAAAGGTCACCTCCGCCCGGGCCTTGGTGCCGGGCTGGCGGACCATGCCCAGCTGGGCGGCGTGCTTGTCCAGGTACTCCCCGCTGTCCGGGCCGGGAAACACGATGGGCAGCAGGCCCGCCAGGAGCTGGGAGTGCTGCCACAGGGCATAGGCCACCTGGCTGAGCAGGATGTTGGTATAGCTGCCCTCCCGGGTGTCGATCTCCACGCCGCTCTCCGTCAGTGCGGCCAAAATCTCCGCCTTGATGACCTCGGGAGTACGGTCCTCAAATACCGATGGCTGCGTCACGGACGCTCACCTCCCCGTAGATAGTGTGCAGGGAAAAGCTGACATGGAGCCAGCTCCCCTCGAACGTGGCGCTCACCTGGTCCACGCTGGTGATGTAGGGATTGATCAATAAGGCCTCCCGGAGCTTCCGGACGGCCTCGGACTGCCGCACCTCATCGCCGTAGGGCTTGCCGATCAGCCCGGCCAGGTCCTGGCCGTAGTCGCTGGTAAACACGTCGTGGGCAAACCGCTCCGTGTGGATGCAGTTCCAGGCCCACACCAGGACGGCGTCGGCGCCGGTGACATAGAGGGGCTTGCTGGATCGCCAGATGGGCTGATCCCGGGCAAAGTCCCAGGCCACCTCCCGGGCCAGGGGCAGGGTCCCCGAGGCCGCCGTTCCGGTGTCCGGGGCATCAATCAGCGGGAACAGGCTCATAGTACGCTTTCACCAGCCTCTCAATCAGGTAGTAGGTCTGCCCGTCCATGGAGCGCAGAAGCAGCACCGTGTCGCCGGCCTTCAGCAGGGCGCCGTGCGTCACGGAATCTTTGTCGGCGGTTGCGCCCTCCACTTCCTCCTCCGGCCTGGTCACATAGCAGCTGCCGGAGCCCACCGAGCAGTTACATCTTCCGTTGAACTGTTTTTGCGGCAGGGTGGAGGTCACCGGCCAGGCCAGCCCTGTCAGCTGCTCGACCCAGCCGGCGGTCAGGTGCTGGGCGATGTACAGGTCCTCGATGTCCAGATCCAGGCCGTCCGCCCGGATCTTCAGCGGGGTGGTGCTGATGACCCTGCCCACCGCGTACCAGGACGGCACCGCGCCGGCGGCTTTCCGGCCGAAATAGTCATTCAGCCCCACATAGGGGTCTCTGGCATCGTCGTTCATTCGATCTCACTCCCCGCGCTGGCCGTGGCCGCCACATTCCGGCAGTTCAAGGTCAGCTTTGCGTAGTAATTATTGTTCTTCCAGGTGTGGACGTCGGCATCGATCCAGAAGATGCCCTCCAGCCCAGTCCGGGCCTCCCGGGCCACCACGGTCTCCCCGGTGATCAGGGAGAGGTCTCCCAGCACGTTGGCCGTGACAGTGCGTGTCTGCTTCCCGTCCTCCAGCTGATGGTTGGCCTCGCTCACCGCGTCGGCGCCGTCCCGCTGGGTGATATGGGCCTCCATGACACCGATCAGGCCCTGGGACTCCGTGTCCCCCAGCCGCTGCAGGAAATTGCCGTTTTTGTCGTAGATGGCCACGGAGTTGACCACGTTGCTGGCATCCTCCGTGGTGGTGGCGTCCATCAGGTTGCCCGCCGCCTTCAGCACCAGGCTCTCTCCACTGACCGTCCGCTCCTTGACCAGCAGGCCGGAGGGGGTGTAGCGGATGGCATACCGCTTCCCGTTTTTCTCCGCAGCCAGGGACCACACGGTGGTGACAGCCTGGTTGATCTTCACCCCGGCGAACTTCCGCCGGAGCTGGATGCCGGTGGTGGGCAGGGATGCCACGGGGATGCCCTTCTCCGCACAGAGGGAGCGGGTGATCTCCTCCGGCGTGGCGCCCGTGAACTTGGCGGTGCAGTCATTCTTCTGCAAATAGATGCCATAGTCAAAGGCGGTGGCCGACATGGTGTGGTCCTCGCTGCCCAAGCTGCGCTTGAGGATCACGCCCACAAACAGCCGCTCCGTGTCCTCCATGGTCACCAGGTCTCCGATCTCCGGCACCGGCAGGTCACTGTCGGCCACGAAGGCGACCTCCAGCTCCAGCTGCCGGGTGATGGAGGCCTTGTCCCCGCTCCACGTCCAGCTGACGGCCAGGGAGGTGATATCCCGGCTCTGGCCGCCTTTGTGCTTGGTCAGATACAGTTTCATATCAGCCTCCCAGCAGCACAGACTCCGGCGGGATGGTGATGGTGGTGCCGGGGTAGATCAGATGGGGATTTTTGATCCCGTTGAACTTGGCCAGGGCGTTGTAGTAGGTGGCCGAGTACTTGCCGTAGTACCGCCGGCAGATGGCCGACAGGGTATCTCCCCGGACGATGGTGTAGGACCGGCTCTCGCCGGCGCTCTCCGTGGGCCGGGAGGCATTGCCGGTGTTGGTCTCCGGGACGCCCACCAGCTCCACCTCCCGGGCTTCCAAATCCGTGTACTCCCGGAGCCGGAGGGAGGCGTACACGTCCCCGGTGCCGTCCTGCTCCCGGTACTCCACACTCTCGATATACACCAGGGTGTTGATCTCCGTCCCGGAGACGATGTAGCGCACCGGCTCCCCGGCGGCAGCCCAGGCCGTCAGGATGTCCAGATAGTACTGGGGGTCTGCCACGGCGCCGGCCTCCATCCAGGGATATTCCTGGGCCGGCAGCAGGCACTCCAGCGCGTCTCCGGCAAACCGGCTTCGGCCGCCGGGCCGGTATACGTCCCCCAGCTGGGAGATGTTAATGGTCTCCAGGTTCCTCCCCACTGCCCAGGTATAGCCCGCCGGCGTCACCGGCAGGGTGAGGGAGGTCCCGTCCTTGATAAAGCAGATTTGCACCGCTCACCCCCGCCTTTCCGCCAGTTCGATCTTCTCCAGGAGGGCGGAGGCCACCCGGTCAATGTCCGCCTCTTCCCGGACAGTGAAGCTGTTGCCGGAGATCACGATGGGCCGATTCCCTCGGTCACTCCGGGCTTCCTCCGCCGTCTGCACACGCTCTCCCTGGTGGAGCAGAGCGGGGAAGTTGTCGTATGGGACATAGTCGATGCCGGTGGCGAACTTGCCGGCCCGGCCGGCCTTCTGCCGGACGATGGTCGACGCCGATCCGGTCCCCAGCTCCGCGTTGTAGCTGACATCCCCCATCGCTTGTGGGTCCCCGGCGATGGCGCCGGCGGCCCGGCCTTTGGTCAATGCTTGGCTGGTGTCGTAGCTGCCCCGCCAGCCCCGCAGAGCGGAGGTATTCTCATTGATGGCGGTGATCAGGTCCTTCTCCGTGTCGGCCACGCTCATGGCAGCCTCGCTGGAGTCGTACTGTGCCTCCGCCAGCGCCCGGGCTTCCTCCAGGTAGGATTCCACCAGGGCACCTGCCTGGGTATTCCCGTCCTTATAGTCCTCCATGGCGGACTGATACAGGGAACTCAGTTCCTTCAGCCGCTGGGTATTCTCATCGGACCACTGCAGGGTGGTCTCCTTGCCCGTCAGGACGGCTCCCAGGGCCTCCTCGGTGTAGCTGTCCGCCAGATTTTCCAGGGCGGCCCGGCCGGCGCCGATGGCCTGGTTGGCCTCCTGCAGCGCCGTTCCCAGCTCCCCGCCATAGGTCTCGATCTGCTGGGCGATGCCCTTGCCCCGCTCGGCGTTGTAGGACTCGCCCATGGCAGCGTCGATGTCGGTCATCACATCGCCCAGGTTGTCTACCATGGCGTCGTATGTGGTGGCCAGCTTTTCAGACAGCCCGCCATAGGTCTTGTCGATGTAGTCCAGGATGGCCTGTGCCGCGGTGCCGCCGGAGATATCCCCGTTGGTCACCATGTCCCCGATGCTGCTCTTGCTGGCGCCGGTGGCGTCCGCCAGAGCCTGGTAGACGTCCACACCGCGCTCGGAGAAATAGTTGAGGTATTCCTGTGTGGCCTTCCCGGTGGTCCGCATCCGAGAGAGGCCGGAAATGAACATATTGATGTCGGAGCTGTTGAGGTTCAGGCCGGCCGTGGCATCGGACAGCTTCATCAGGACGCCCAGCGTCTCATCGGCTCCGTAGCTGTTCAGCAGCAGCTTGGAGTACCCCGTGATCTCGTCGTAGGTGTAGTTGGTGGACTTGGCCATCTCCTTCACCTGCTCCAGATACGCCGTGGCGGCCTCGTCACTGCCCAGCCGCTGGGCAAAGGCCATCTGGGTCTGCTCCCGGCTGCCGGCCACCGTGGTACCGGAGGAGAGACTGGTGTCCGTGACGCCGCTGGCATTTTCATAGAGACCGCTGTACCAGCTCTTGTAGGCATCATCCTGCTTCTCGTAGACCTGCGCGCCGCCGGTCAGCAATCCGATGCCGCCGCCGATGGCCGCGCCAACAGCTGTACCGACGCCGGGGGCAATCATAGACCCCATGGCGGCGCCGCTGGCGGCTCCGGACAGGGCGCTGGAGAACACCGACCCGGCGGTAGACCCCAGTGCGGAGCCGACCAGGGTGTTTGCCCACTGGCTGACCGCCTGACCGGCCATATTGATCATTCCGGCTTTCCCCAGCTGTGTCAGCATCGTTCTGGCACCCGCAAGACCGCCGGAACCGCCGTTTCCGCCATTACCGCCATTCCCATTTCCAGCCCGGTTTTGCAGGCGGGATATTTCATCATTCAGCTGAGATGCTTCCCGGCGGACCCGGCGGCTCTCATCCCCGAACATCCGCAGTTCTTCTTGCAGCCTCTGATATTGCTCAGTCATTAAATTCAGACGTGCTTCATTTTCGGCACTTGGGTTGGCCGCATTGTCTCGCCTGAGCTGCTTCATGGCTTCCTGGACTTCTCTGATGCTGGAACGTAGCCGCGCCTGCTTCTGGACCAGCCAATCCTGCCGGCTGCCCAGATTTTGGAGGCGGGTGATCATCTGCTGTGTTTCCTGGCTGAACGCCCGGGTGCTGTCGGACATGCGGCGGACTCCAGCAGTGTATTGGTCCCGGAACGATACAGTGATGGAGGTATCCGGCATACGGTCTCACTTCCTTTTTGCTCGGCTGGGGATTCGGATGGTTTTCGGCTTCTGGGCTTTCGGCCCTTGCCGCTGGTTAGCCTCATAGGAGGCAAAGGCCCAGATCAGATCCCGCTCGCCCTGGCTCCGCCGGTAGTAGTCCCCCGGCAGGATGCCATGGACGGCATACAGATAGTACACGAGACCCAGCTCCGGGTCCGATGCCTCCCTCAGCCGTTTTTTACTTCCTGGATGGTGCTGCGGCGGTATCCGGTCAGCCGTTCCACTGCTTCGGACAGATCCGCAATTTCGCCGGGAAGCAGCAGGGCTTTCACAGTCTCCGCCGGCGTTACGCCCTTGAATTTCTCCTGCAGGGCCGGGGCCTTCAGATCCGGCTCCACGCAGCCGGCCAGCAGGATCTGGATGTCAGACTCGTCGGTTAGGCGCTTCATTTCCTGGACCCGGCCATAGGGCAGCGCCCGGAGCATAAACAACACCGGCTTCCCGGCGGCTGCGCTCAGGCGGGGCACCTCATACTGGGCGGTGGGCAGCTGCTTGTTCACTGCGACGACGTTCTTGCCCAACAGCAGGTCCAGGATAGTGGGATCCACCGCTTCCTCCTGATTGATCAGTTCCTTTTCCATGCGTCCTCCTGTCAGCTGTCGAGGATGTCAAAGTCCTCAAAAGTAAACGGTGCCTCGATCTGTCCCAGTCGGGCGGCCTCCCAGTCCGCCAGCGTCAGGTCATCGAACGACACACCGGTGACGGAGATCCGCTGGTTGTTGGGGTTGTCGGGGTCTTCCAGGTTGGAGATCAGTGTATGCCGCAGGTCCTGGCCGTTCTTCAGCGCCTGGCCCTCCGCCCGGATTAGGCGCGAGGTGGCGTTGTAGATCCGGACCGTTCCGGTGCCGGCAATCGCGGTCATCTTCTTGCCGGCAACCAGAGTGCGGCAGCGGGCCACATCCTCCTTGGTCTTGTTCAGCTTGATCTGGCAGCCGTAGCACTCAGCCACCAGCTCCCCGTCCAGCCACAGCTGGCCCCAGGTACCGCTCCGTACCAGAGCGGCGTCCAAAACTTCAGCCATATCGTTTCCTCCTTAAATCACGCAGCCATGAGGCCGTTGGAGACCTCCAGCACCACCGCAAAGTCCTCCATGGCATCCAGGACATAGCCATAGATCTTGATGAACACATAGCTGCCGGTGTCCTCCTTGATGACAGCGGCGTCGTCCAGGGCCTTGATCCGGTTGACCTCGTCCGTATCGCCTGCCTCCGTGGCCTGGTTGATCAGGAATTCCCGGATGGCCGTGGCGTCCAGCTCCGCGCCGCTGCTCTTCTCCAGCAGCACGTCACCATTTTCCAGGGTCTGCAGATAGCCCCGCAGAGCGGTCAGCAGGATGCACTTGTTGTCGTAGGTATTGGCGCACTTGCCCAGATAGTTGTCCTCGATGGTGGTGAGGGCGTAGTAGCGGATCAGGTCCACCGCCGCCACCATCTTGATCTTCTTCAGAGCCGCCGGCTTGTCCCCCAGGGTGACGAGGCTCGTCACCGCCCGGCTCAGCTTGACCTGCCGGCCGTCGTTGACAAGGATCAGCTCGCCGCCGTCGATGGCGTCGTCCGGGTCCTCCACGGCGTCCACGCCGGTCACCTCCGGCAGCGGCGCGTTGGTGGCGCTGCAGGAAACGGGCGTTCCGGCCAGCACGCCGGCGATCCGGGAGGCATAGTCTCCCGCGTCATAGGTGGTGCTGCCAACCTTGATGTTGGTGGAGGTGAAGTTGATGATCCCTTCATTGTCGCTGGCGGTACTGGGCAGCACCAGCTTGCCGATATAGCGGTTCTTCCGCTGATTTGTCACCAGGGTGGCCAGGGATGTGGTGTCCGGAGAGGCGATGTCCGGCGGTCCCACCAGATAGTCATAGCTGTACTGGCCCAGGTCCGCAAAGCCGCCGGACACGGTGCCGCTGGTGGAGTCCACCACCGCCAGATAGATACAGCTGGGCCGGTTGATGTACCCGGTCAGCGCCCGCTTGATGTAGGCGATGTTGTCGGCCCCCAAGTCCGTTGGGATGTCGCTTTCCTGGTAGATCACATGGACGCCGAGGGCCTTGGTGTCCTTGAGGATCATGCCGATGATCCCCTGGGTGGTGCGGGCCACCACGGTGTCCGCGGCCTTTTTCAGCTCAAAGGTCAGCTGGGGAAGTCCCATAAAATCACTCCTATCAACGATTTGTCATTTCCACGCGCACCTGCGCGGTCTTTGCGGTCGGCGGCTCCGTTCCGGTGTCTGCCGCCGGCCGGTTGTCCAGCCACGATGTGGTCAGCTGCAGATACGCGGCGTCCGGGTCCCGGGGCAGGGCCTTGATCTGCAGCGACACGGTCCGCCCGGCTGCCTTCAGCGGCGGGGTCAGCAAGACCGTCGCATCTGCGGCGTCCTTGAACAGCCTCTGCCAGCTGCTCTCGTAGTGCTCATCCTTCTCGTCGTAGATGGTGAGCTTCAGCCGGGCTTCCCGCTTCACGAGGTATCGGTTTGCGTCTGTCTGGGTGTACTGCTCCACTGTCAGCCAGAAGGACGGGCGAGCAAAATCCACCGGGCAGACATCGATGTAGACGGTCCGCTTTGGCCATTTTCCCACGAGTTTTTTGTTGATGGCATCCAGGATGTCCTGCAGCTCCATCATTCGCCCTCCAGTCTCTGTACGATCTCCCGGGTGACACGTTCACCGGCATCCTGGGCCAGGCGCTCGGCGTCCGGATCTGTGTCCTGGTACATATATTTCCCGGGCACTCGGGCAACGCTGATTCGAGGTCGATACCGAGCAGATCGCCCGGAAGGTGTACGTGTCGCATGGCCGACCTCGATGGCGTTGGTCACGGCGCCGGCTGCGTACTGTTTTCCACCGGGGGTTGTCAAAAAGACGCCGGCTTTCGGACGGACAGCCACATAGCCCTTGCCGCTGCCCATGTAAACGTCCTGCAGGTTCTGGATGCGGCCGGTGCCGCCGATCCCAGCCCGGACTCTGGGCAGCAGCTGCTGCCCGATGTCCTCCAGCTCCCGGGACCTAGCGTCCCGAAACACCTCGGGGGATTCCTGGAGCCGGTCGATGATCTCATCCAGACCGCTCATTTGGACATTGATCATCACGCATCCCCCATCCGCTCGAGCTCATACTCGTTTTTCCAGGGGTCCAGGTCCAGCGCCTGGCGGATGATGTAGGGTGTCTCACCCGCCGCCTCCACCAGGTCGCTGGGCCGGAGCTGGATGGTCTTCGGCGTCACCAGTACCCGCCGCAGCGTCGTGACCCGATAGACGTCCTCTGCCTCGTTGGCCCGGTACTTCTCCGTCAGGACGCCCGGGAAGGTAAAGGACGGGATCTCCACCGCTGTGGGGCGGTTCAGTTCGTCCCGGCCGGTTCGGGCCTGGGGCTTTGCCGTCAGGGTCACCTGCTCACAGAGGGCCGCCTTGACCTCCAGATAGCCCCGCTGACCCGCCAGAGGGATCATGGAGGTCAAAAAGCAGTGGTGGCCGCGCCAGAGGAAGGCATTAGCAAGGCTGAGGGAGGCGGATGTCCGCACCGTAAAGGTCACGCCCCGGGCGCCGATCCCCACCGAGGAAAAGAGATTGCTGCGGGTGTCCAGGACGGCATCCGCCCAGATCCGCCGGGCCTCCGACCAGGTATATGCGCTTTTATCGGCTGTGCTGGTCAGCTCCAGCACGGCGACCCGCTCCCGCAGATCACCCGCAGCAGCCCTTGCCATAGCATCCTCCCCTCTCACCGCCCCGGCAGGGACCGGGGCGGCCTTTTATGTGTCCGAATCGGACACCGGCTCCGTCAGTTTCAGCTGCACAACCATTCTCCGGAATACGGGGTTGTCCTCCAAAGCTGTCCCGCTGACCGTGGCACCCCGCCGGTCATAGCCGTCCAGGACCAAGTGGTTGACGCATAGGTCATACTGGGCCCGGCGGGGAGTCCCCTCCTGGGGCTCCCCGATGCCGGCATCGGCCATGTAGTTGACAGCTGCTTGATACAATCCCTCCAGGAGGGTGTCTTCCCCCTCTTCCAGGGCGTCGATCCGGCAGTAGGCCATCAACCTGGCCTTGACGGTCTCATCCAAGGCCATGGGGCTTAGGTGCTCTGGGGCACCGTGGCCACCACGAAGCCCTTGTCCACGATCAGATTGCCGCCTACCATGGCGTCGCCCAGGATGGTCAGCATCCGCTCCACGGCCTTCACGCTCTCGTCCACCCGGACCGTGTATTCCCCGAACAGACCCAGCTCATAGTTCGTGGGATCTCCGTACACCATCGTCGGCACGGCGGCACTGGAGGCATCGGCGGTGGACAGAGCCGTCAGGCTGCTGGAGATGGAGTAGGGGACGATGACGCCGCCGTCCCGGATGATGCCGGTGTTGGGGTTGCCGGCATCGGGCACGATGTCAAAGAGCCGCCGCTTCTCATTGGTGCCCCGGAGCTTGCCCAGGGCCTGCAGGTCCTTCTTGTTCAGATACAGCCGGCAGTTGCCGCCCAACTCCTCATCGCCGCCGTAGGCAAACATCAGATCGGTCAGCAGATCTGCGTCCACCGCATCCACATTCAGCGTGGCGTAGATGGCGCTGCCCGCCATGTTGGTGGCTGTCTTGATGCCATACATATCGTTGTTGCTGGCCTGGCCGTCTCCGTTGAAGATCATCTTCACGGTGTCCCGGCGCATGGCCCGCATAGCCATGGCAAATACTTTTGCATAGTAGTTGCCGGGAGTCAGGCGGGAGATGTTCTTGTCCACGTAGCTGGTGGTGGTCAGCTCATAGGGGGCGATCTTGGCAACGCCGAAGGTGGGATCGCCGGAGGCCGTCCGGGCCTTGCCGGCGTTAGTGGCCACGTCGCCGCCGGTGGCGTCGAATTCGGAGATCACATAGGGCTCCAGATAGCTGGACATCCCGGTGAGGTCCTGGACATACACCTGGTCGATGATGGCCCCCACGCCGTTGCCCAGGGGGTCCCGGATGTTGGTGCCGGCCCCGGTGGGCTGGGCCAGGGTGCCGGTGGCCAGCGTCACGGACTTCTCCACCGCAGCCCGGGGCAGGAACAGGGCCTTGCTCACTTCCAGGGCGGTGAACTTCACCTCCTGGCCCTTCATTAGGGCATTGCCCCGCTCCTCCGCCTTGTCCTTCTCCTCGGCCAGGTCCGGGGCCTTCTCCATGAACTTCCGGTCCTGCTCGGCGATCAGGCCCTTCAGATCGTCGATATCGGCGTTCATGTTCCGGACCTTTTCCATCTCGGCGCGGTATTCCTCCCGCTTGCCCTCTTTCAGCAGGCCCTCGGCCTTCTCCAGCAGGGCGGTGCGCTCCTGGAGCTTTTCGGTCAGCTTCCGTCTCATGCTCATGTCTCTAGTCCTCCTATGTCAGAAACGATTTTTTTCCAGCTCCAGCAGGGCTTCGTCCTGCCAGGCCGTATCTTCTCCGGGCGCCCCGCCCGAGGGATGACTTTCCGGGGGCGACTCCTGGCCGCCGTAGCGTTTGCTCTTGATGACGCCGGCCTCCGGCTGGGCCGGAACGGCCACCAGGGAGATCTCATAGGCGTCCGCCACGCCATCCAGGTCCATGTGGCACACCTGGCCATCGTACTCCAGGCCCTGGATGTGCTTGCAAAGAGTCTCCCGCTGATTAGCTCCGCAGATGGAGCACAGCGCCCGCTTTACTGCCAGTCCCACGCTGCACTCCCGCAGGATGCCGCTCTCAATAGCCGCGATGATGGGCGCCGTCTGCTCCGTCCGGGGCATATAGCACCGCAGGACCAGCCGCTGTGTGCCGTCTCCAGACGATTCCACGCTGCCGGCATAGACTCGTGCGGTTTGCGTCTCGGAGCTCCACCGATGATCCCGCAGGACCGGCAGGCCCACAAACCGCTCCGCCATCTCTGCCAGGGTGGCCTCGGTGAACCGCTCAAAGTCCCGGTCCACCTGGTTGTCGCAGGCCGCCAGGCGGAAGGTAAACACTTCCCCGGCGGTCAGGGGCCGCAGCGTCTGCCGGTTGATCAGCGCCAGGTCCTCATCGTTCAGTTCCGCCTTTTCCAGGCGGGCTGCCTTCAAAATCTGCTCCACGATTTCCTCCTTACTCCGCCGGCGGCCGGGTCTCCGCCCGCAGCCGGCTCAGCTCCGCCCACATGGACAGGGGCACATAGTTCAGGCTGGCCCGGTGCTCGTCCCCGCCAGGGATGTCCGGCAGATCCTCCAGGGCCCGCACATCGTTGACACTGAACGGGCCGTTTTGCAGCATGGTCTGGTACCAATTCCCCCGGGCCGCGGTGTCGCCCCGCAGCTCCGCCATCAGGTTGATCCGGATTTCCAGTCCCCGGCCGATCTCCCGGTCAGTGAGCAGCTTCCAGGTCTGCTCCTCTTCGTACTGGGTGACGATGGGGTGGAGCGTCCCCGTGACATACTCGATGGCGTTCTGCTCGTTGGAGCTGTATGCCTCTTTGCCCTCCCCCAGCTTGTAGAGGGGGATACCGAAGTACCGGGCGATGTCTCGGATGGACACCTCTTTGCTCTCCACAAACTGAGCCTCCTGATTGCTGGCGGCGATGGGCTTGTAGTCCAGGCCCAGGTCCAGGATGGCCACCCGGTGGCCGTTCTTGGGCCCCGCGTGGATCTTTTCCCACTCGCTGCGCAGTTGGTCCTTCAGGCTCACGGCGGAGCCATCCGAGCGGGTGAGGACCTTGCCGTCAACACCCTTGGCATAGCCGCCCAGGTCCGACTCCGTCCGCAGGATGCCGGAGGGCTGACCGCCGCTCTCGTAGTAGCTGCGCTCGTACTGCTGGGATGCTCTGGCGGATGCCAGCGTATCGGCAGCCCGCCGCAGCGCGGAGATGCCCTTGAGTCCATCCCGGGTGGCGCCCTTGTAGTGGCAGATATCCTCCTGGGGGAGCACCATGGGCTCTCCGGTGACTGGATGAGTCACCGTGTACCAGATGCGGCCGGACAGATCCCTCCAGGGCTCCACCAAATACCAGGGGACGGGGATCAGCTCTGTGATTCGTCCGGTCCTGGGGTCTCGCAGGATCCAGTCGTAGCCGTTTCCGCCCTCGTTCCGGCTGTTTTCCAGCACCTCTTTGCGGATGCTGGGGGTCATGGCCTCATTGGGCCGGACGTTCAGCAGGTGCAGGAGGGGATGGTCCACCCGCTCCCGGGTCTTTGCGTCGAAGATGTAGTTGGGCAGCTTGGCCATGGACCCGGCCAGGATGCTCATGCACCGGTCCACGGCACTCAGTTTCCTGGCATAGGTCTCCGGGGCCTCCGCTCCTTCGCTGTACCCCCAGGAGACCAGGTCCGCCGCCGTCAGGGCTTTCCGCCTGGTGGGGGACCGGACTGCCGCCCGCAGCCCCTTGCACATACTCACGGTTCATCACCTCCGCCCAGGCTGTTGAGGATCACGCCGGCAATGGCCAGGACCCCGCCGGCGATCAGGCCCGCCGGTAGATAGATCATCCCGGCGCCCACGGTGATGGCGGCCGCACCGGCCACCAGCACCAGGTCACCGGCGTATCTGGCCAATCCCTTCCGCAGTTTTTCCACAGGCTTCTCCTTCCTGTGTCCGATTCGGACACGCTTATAAGCTGTACCCAGGCCGGGCCATGGCCTCCGCCAGATCCGGCTTCTGGTTCCGCATGATCATCCACACGGCCACTGCAATGATCGACGCCACGGTAGGGTCAATGCGGCCGGCGGATTTGTTCTTCAGCGGCTTTACGTTCGCGTTCCCGTCCACATAGCACCGGACATTGCCAAACGTCCACCGGAAGCACGTGTTGTGCACGTGCAGCAGCTGGTGCCGGGTCATCAGATCGTCCATCTCCTTCATGGCCGGAGACATATTCCGCAAGTCCTGCGGAATCTCCATGACCGAGACGATGGGTTCCAGCCGCTGGGTGATCGTCCGGCTCAAATAGGGGTCAAATCCTACCATCCGCAGGTCATAGTCCTCCCGGGCCTGCCGGATGGCCTCCTCCACGTCGCTGTAGTTGATGATGTCGCCATCGCACAGCTGCAGAAAACCGGCACGGGCCCAGTCCCGATAGGGCACGTGGTCCCGCCGCTCCGCCTCCTCCACCGTCCCGCCGGGGCGCCAGATGTAGGGGAGCAGCACGGCCGTCTCCAACCCGAGCTGGGGCGGGAACAGCAGCACGAAGGCCGTCAGGTCCTTGCTGGTGGATAGATCCACGCCACCGTAACAGAGCTTCCCTTTCAGCCGTTCCAGCCAGGCGGCCCGTTCCGCCCGTTTGCTGGGGCCCCACTGGGTCTTGTCGTACAATGTCAGGGAGATCCAGCTGACCGCCTTGACACTGATCCACTGGTTCAGGCGGAGCCAGCGAAAGAGCTTCTCGCCGGCCTCGCTGCGGCGGGCCTCCATGGCCTCCAGCCGGATGTTCCGCAGGCTCAGGTGCTTGCCCAGGGAGGGGTTGCACAGGAACCAGAGCTTTTCGTCCCAGATATCCACGGCCGCCAGGTCGTCCGGGTCGTCGCCGTACAGGGCGGTCAGGCCGTAGAGGATGGGCAGCCAGTTGGGCATGTCCTGGGCCAGCAGATCGTCCTCGGCCTGCAGGAGATCTTCCTCGTCCACGTGGCGCAGGGACAGCACCTGCCGGGGATCTCCGCCCTCGGCCAGGATGCTGCGAAGCCGCCGGGCGTCCCGGATGGCCACGGCCTTCTGGTGGATCTCCCAGCCAATGGAGGTTCGGTCCGGGTCATCGCCTGCCGTGGTCAGCACGATCCACACCGGCTGCTTCCGGCCAGAGCCGGCGCCGGCGGTCATGACGTCCCACAGATCCCGGTTGGGCTGGGCGTGGAGCTCGTCGAAGATCACGCAGCTGGGCTTGTAGCCGTGCTTGCTGTATGCCTCGGCGGACAACACTGCCATCACGCCCACCACGATCCACTTGTAGCCCCCGTTGCCGGTGCGGACCCGCTGGCGGTATTCGATGCGCTTGCGGCTCTCGATGATCTTCAGCTCTCCCCGGGCCACCATCTTGGCGGTCCAGGGAGCGGTGGTGAGCATAAACACCGCAGCGTTGTACACGATGCTGGCGTTCTCTTTATCGGCAGCGCACACATAAACTTCCGCATTGAGCTCTCCATCCGCAAACAGGTGGTAGAGGCCAAGGGCCGCCGCCAGCTCGCTCTTGCCGTTTTTCTTGGGGATCTCCAGGTAGAGATACCAGTACTTCCGCAGCCGTTCCCCGGTGTCCGGGTCATTCTCCATGGTGCCGTAGAAGTCCATGATGGCATCCCGCTGCCAGGCATAAAGCTGGAAGGGCTTGCCGCTGTCAGTGGTGGGGAGGCGGGAAACGAAGTCACAGGCAAACTGACCGGCTGCTTTGTCCCGGATGATTTCCGCAGCCGCTGTCACGGCGGTCATTCCGCCGCTTCCAGCGCCGCCGCCTGCCGGGCCCGGAGCTTCCGCGTGAACTCATCGGCACAGTCCTCCGGGCCGGCCCTCCCGGCGTTCTGAAGGGCCTGGGGTACCACGATCCGGCACCGGGCCGTAACGGAGAGCCCCATGGACTCCGCACACTGGCGGGCCTGACGAAAGTAGGTATTCTGGGTGCTGGCCCACTTCTGGGCCAAGGTCTCGTCCTTGTCCCGGATGGCTTGGGATGCCAGCTTGTCCGCCCGGAGCCACCGCTCCCGGGCCAGGAAGTACTGCCCCAGCACGTCCCGATCCAGCTCGGAGTACAGGCCCGCCGCCAGCAGGATCTCCCCGATCTCCCGGAACTCCTTGTGCAGTTTCTTCGGTAGCCAGCGGGGAGGGACTGCCGCCTCCGGGGACGCCACATAGACCTCCTGATCCCGCCGGGCGTCAGCCTCCGCCTCCGTCAGATGTTTTCGCCCGTTGGCCTCCAAAAGAGCCGTGGGCTGCCGTCTGCCCGCCATGGATAGGTCCCTCCTTCAACACAATCTTGGTTGGTGCGTGATACTGACAAGTGTCGTGGGGCGCGGAGTAACCGCAAGACTCCGGGGTATTCCAGCAGGCTCGGTCGCAGGATGCCCACAGCGGGCACTCCCTGCAGCACCAGCCTGGGTATGAGGTGCAATACTTGCGGGCACCCCGCAGGCCGCATTCCAGCCGAACCATATACTCCCTCGCTCTCTGTGGTGCGTGTCCGATTCGGACACGCCCGAAACCCCCGAAAATCCCGGTGGGGAAAAATTCTCGCGTGAAGGGCGGCCTGCGGTCTTACGCCACTCCGCCCGAACTTTTTTTGGCCGGGGGGAGGGGTGCAAGGAAGCGCCGCGCCCGCGCGCCCGTCCTGCCCGTGCGCCCAAGCGTTCCGCCGGTCATCGCCGCCAGCGGGCACGCAAAGCATCTCGCTTTTGCCGAATTTCAGCCATCGTCTTGCGACTGTGGCAGGAATGGCAAAGGCTCTGAAGATTGCCGCGATCCATGAACACTGCCCAGTCTCCGCGGTGCGGTTGGATGTGGTCCACTTCCGTGGCCGGTGTCCGGACTCCGTGCCGGGCACACTCCCGGCAAAACGGCTCACGAAGGAGCTGGCCGGGCCGCAGGTCCTCCGTCCACTCTGGGGTCAGGTACATCCAGTGCCAGGACTTGGCCTCGTCACTGCGGCTGTCCTTTGGCCGGTGGCGGTCGCAGTAGCCGCTGGGGATCAGGGCCGTACACCCAGGATGCCGGCATGGGCGCAGCGGCTTTTGTGCCATGGGCTATCACCTCCGGGCAAAACAAAAAGCCTGCGCCAACACGTCCGCCCTTTGCGGATCATGTGGCACAGGCTCTATGGCACAGGCACTCGTCGATATTTACGATGGACTCTTTCCCGCAGAGCTTGCAGTACACCGTCAAGCTCCTGGCTCTGGTCTCTGGATTGAGCCGCAGGACCTTTCCGCGACCGCACCGAGGGCAGAGCAACCATCCATCCTTTGCGATTAGTTTAACACGTTCGCTGCTGGTTTGCAACGGCTTTTCCTCACTTTCTCCAATGTGTGCCTATCGTTCCACTAGATTTCAAGATAGACGCGCGCACGCGCGCGACAGATTCTAAACAAAGAACCGGCCGCCAAACTGCGGCCCATCCGGCAGGATATAGCTCGCATAGTAGTAGGCTCCGAAGTCGTTCTCGTGGGCGCCCTTCCGGCACCACAGTACGTCGTCCGGTACATAGATCAGCCCGCTGTCATCCCGCCACCGCTCCGGCTCCGGGATCTGCGATTTCAGGCCCCGGCTGCAGCTCCATGGGTGCTTGCCCAACGGAATGACAAAGCCGTCCGGTCTCTCTTTGTTGAAGTACTTGGCCAGCCGCCGGTATCCGCCCTCCTTCAGCAAGACAGGCTCGTCGTCTACTTCGCCGGCCGTCCACAGGTGCCGCACCTCCGCCGGGGAGAAGTCTTCATCCCGCAGAACCAGGTGTACGTGGAGCCTGTGGTCTCCGTGCTTCCCCTCGATGCAACCGATCCAGTCAAAGGGCCCTCCGTGCCATCGCTGCATCCGCAACCTGGCTGCCCGGAACATCTTCCGCATCCCGTCATATCTGTCCGGTAAGTGGAAATCGTCACAGGTCAGCGTGTAGTGGCTTCCATGGAAGCCAAAAGCCGCCAGTCGCAGTTCCAGGCGATCCACCTGGGTCCTGCAAACCGCCGTATGCTTTGACCGGACGATCTCGTTTTTGTCCCGCCGATCCTCGGGACTGTCTGTCCGAAGGAGCCGCGGCCGCAGCGCCCGGCACTCCTTCACCAGCGGCCCTGCCCGCTGGCGGACGCAGATCCACTCTTGCACGCCATCCGTACCTCCTCACATGACACACACCACTGGGTGCTGTAAGTATGGCCGGTCCAGATCTCCACTCTGGCCAGCATAATCCAGGGGCGCCAAACAGGCGGAGCCCTGGACGTGGAGACTCTGATGCGGAGATCCCCGAGGGACCGGGTCATCTCGATCTCCAGCCGGGAGTCCAGGGCAGTCTGGATGGTGGCGAGGTCATTATCACTGAGCAGCATCACGAGGGTCGACCTCCGTCAGCAAAAATGCCGCGATACACTGATCGCATGAGGTGTGCTCCGGTTTACCTTGGGTACAAGGGATTGGATTAAGCCGGCGGGCGGTCTGGTTTGGACAGAGGAGCAGGCGGGCCAGCTGCTCCGGCGGAAGCGTGCGGAAAGCTTTATAATACGTCATGTGGTGTGCCATCTCCTTCACTCTCATCTGTTGGATCATAGAAATTGCAGTGTGCCATGTTTTCTTCCCCAGCTACGGCGCAAATGTCGCCGTCAATATCAAACGCCCTGGAAATCGTTACATATTTCAGAGTGCACCCATAGCACGGGCTTCCGTCCTTCTTCCGCCACTTCCGCAGGGGGCGCTTTGAGCGGTGCTTGCAAGCCATGGAACAAATCAGATCAGCCATGATGATCCTCATCTCCCTCCGGCGGGCGGCGGTCAGGCGGTGCGGGAAGGGGCATCCAGAAAAGAGTCCGCTGCTTATCCCGGACCAATCCATCCCACTGCCAATGCGGATTTACGTCAAAGCAAAAATAGGACGAAGTGGTAATAAATCCCGTCATGGTGTCTGCATAACCGACGAATACCAAAACCGGACGCTCGTCCGTTGGCAACCTCTCCTCCACGCTCACCCACTCGTTCGCCAGCCTGGCCCGGAGTTCGGCCGCTGATAGGATCTCACTTTTCAGCTCCGTCTCCAGACGGTCCACCAGAGCAGAGAGGCTATCATAGTTCGAAAGAGCCGCCTCCATGTGCTCTATGGCATTACGCAGAATGGCACATCCATGTGTGGAGCAGTTGTGCTCGTACCCGCATCCCAGGCAGGCCAGACTTCCGGTCTCCACATGCAGTTTCCGGAGAGCGTTCAGTGTGGCACCAAAATCCATGGTTGTCATGTTGTCACCTCACTCAATTCGTACCCGGAGCACTGGCTCTCCGGCGCCCTCGTAGGTGCTCACCAGCTCCACCCGCCGGATGTCCTGTTCGCCAAAGGATACGGCGGCGTCTGGATGCCATTGGGCCAGTGTTGCAAAGATCTCCGCCATGCGCGCAGCGGTCATTGTGCCGGGCTCTCTGGAGGCCGGCACAGCCGGGCCAGGGCCCGGTGCGGCCTTTTTCCGCCTGACCGGCCGGTGCGGCTCCGAATTGATAGGGAGCCCCATAGCCCGGCGCCAGTCCCCAAAGGTCTGCTTGCTGATCCCCAGCATCTCAGCGGCCTCAAGGTCCGTCCTGCCTTCTGCCAGTAGCTGGCGGGCCCGGTCTGTGTCGAACTTCCAGACCTTGGGCTTTTTAGCAGGGACTGCAATGCCCAACTCCTCCAGTTTGGCGCGGACCTCCGCCTCGCTGCAAGCGTTCAGCTCCGCAAGGACCTTGACCTGCTCTGCAGGATTTTGAGCTTTGCGCATGGAGCTGCGGATTTCGTCGTCCGTCATGTGCATGGGCTCACCCCCTCACCCACAGGCAAAGGACCATGCAGAGGATGATCGCGCACACCACGATGGCAATGCGGTACAGGATCTTCTGCTGCTTTTTGCGCCCCGTGTACCGCGCCATCATGCCGCCTCCCGAAACACCGCCAGCACGGCGTCCAGCGTGGCAGGCAGGTCCAGCCCCGTCACGTCCACCCGGCGGGAGTAGCCCCCGGCCAGGTGGATCATGGCAGTCTCCCGCAGGCCCTCGTCGGTGTCCCGGATGTGGTAAGCCACCCGGCACACGTTGGGGTACATGGCCGCCACACAGCGGCTCAGAGCGTGGTTGACGAAGTCCTTTTTTCGCTCAAATGCTTGCTCACTCATGAGCACCCTCCTTACCAAAATCCATTACCCGCACGATCTTGATCCCCTCTTGTGGGTCGGGAACGTTCTTCCTGTCCCAAACAGGGCTGCCCGGCATCAGAGCAGGAATGAGAAACATTCTGAAAGCTTCGGCTGCTTGCGGATCGCGGGAACGGATCAGATTGTAAGATGTCCCCACCAGCAGCCCTAGTTCTGAGGCGATATCCATTGGACTCCCGGATGCCGCAGCCACAAATTCATGTTTCGCCTCATCAAAAATATATCGAATCATACTGTCTCTCCTTTCTCCGGCGTCGGCGGCAGACGGAGCCACCAGCTGGGCGAAATTTCTGCCAACTGATGGGACGGCAGCATCAGCCAGTTATCTCCATCCCACCCCATAAACGTGCGAAAATATTTGACCGGGCCCACATCCACCAATACCACGAACTCTCCCGGCTCCGCCGGGCTGCAGCTGCCGGGCATCCACCCGGCGATGGTCAGCTGGCCCTCCGGCTGGGGCTGTCTGGCCTCCGGCGGTGTGGGATCATCGGTCAGGCCGTACAGATAGTCTGTGCTGACACCCAGTGCCCGAGCCAGCTCTGGGAACCGAGCGCTGCCTGGGATATCCCCGTTTTCCCATGCGGAGTAGGTGGCCTTGTAGGCCCCGATCCTGGCGGAAAATGCCTCCTTGTCCAAACCTGTGGCCTCCCGGGCCCTCCGCAGGCGGGCGCCGAACGCCTCCCGCTCCCGCTGCCAGTCTGTGCCGGGCTTGGGCTCGCTGATGGGCGGCGCGGGCTCCGACACCGGCTCGTCCACCGGCGCCGGGGCCTTCCGCTGCACATACTGGCAGCAGACGGAGCAGGTATCCCGCCGCAGGCAACAGGAGCAGCAGCCGCAACAACCTTCCCAGGTGCCATGCCGTACAAACGCCTTATACATGGCCCGGGCATTGGGGCAAGGCATCCCGGCCAGCTTGCAGTCATGGTCCAGCTTGTGGGAGATTGCGTTAAACTCCCGCACCAGACTCAGCGCACACGGCTCCCGCTCATCTTCCAGCCAGACTGCCAGCTGGTGCTGGCTTTCTGCGTCCATCCGAGCGATTTCCAGGGCGCAGGCCTCTGAAATATTCCCGCTTGCCCATGCCGATGCAAAGTTAGGCTCCCGGATGCCGTTTTTGATGGCGTTGAGATTGGCCAGCTTCGTGGCGCTCACCTGCATGGCCTCCGCCACCCGGTCCCGGATCCGCCCCGGGAGCTCCTCCCCGGCCTGCTTCCGCCGGACGTAGACCTCCGTGAGGGCCTCCGCCTCCTGCTGCAGCACTGCCGGGGTCTTCTTGCGCTGCCGGTTGGCCTCGATGATGGCGGTGATCTCGTGGTCCGCATCCATGGGCGGCAGCACCCGGCACAGGGCCGTCTTGTAGTCCATGCCAAAGGCGTTGGCCCGGAGGTCCCGCAGAGCCCGGAGCCGGTTGTGGCCGGACACCAGGCGGTATGTAGCGCCGTCCGGCACCACCAGCAGGGGCTCCAGCAGACCGTTGGCCTGGATGGACTCCCGCAGGGCCTCCGCCTCGTCCTCCGGCAGGGGCGGGTAGAAGTTCTCCGGGTTCTCCCGGATTTTATCCAGCGGGATCTCCCGCAGTTCCGTGTCCGATTCGGACACGTCGAAGCCCTTGGCAAACTTGGAGATATCAAAGGGCATCGAACACACCCCCCAGATACTCCTGCACCCAGCGCCGGTAGTCCACGCTGGCGGCGCTTCCCCGGCTGTACTGGGTCACCGGCCGCCGGTCAAAGGTGCTCTCCGGCACCTTTTCAGTCCGGCGGATTACCTGGCCGAACACCGGGATGGTGGACTGCCGCAGAAGTGCTTCTCCCTGCCGCACCACGTCGGAGGCGCGCCACTGGGTCAGCAGCACTCCGGCGATATGGACCGGCACTCCTGTCCGATGCAGGGCACGCAGCTGCCGGACCATAGACTGCAGGCCGAAAAAGGAGAAACCATCCATGCCGGCGGGGATCACCACGTCATCGGCGGCGATCATGGCCGCCACACTGGCACAAGTGTACCCGGGCGCACAGTCAAAAATCGTGAAGTCTGCCTGGCCGTCTTCCTGGGCGGCCCGGACGAAATCCAGCAGCCGGGCGCTCTGCCGGTCACCGGAGAACTCCAGCACCGCTTTGAGATCCAGCTCGTACAAATCCGGGCTGGCAGGCAGCAGCTGCAGGCAATCGCCGATTTGCTTCACATTGTCGCTCCACAGCGGCTCCCCGGTGCCGGTCAAAATGTGATGCAGGGTCAGGGACTGATCCGGATCAAAGTCCGGCAGGAAAAACTCTGTCAGGTTGCATTGACCGTCGCAGTCCACCAGCAGCACCCGCTTTTTGTAGTCTCGGGTCAAGATATCTGCCATGGCAATGGCGGTGGTGGTCTTTCCCACTCCGCCTTTGTTGTTCATAATCGCAATCGCTCTCATGCAAAAAGCTCCTTTTCATGCGGCAGATACGGCGCAGAACGGTCCACAATATCCGCGATCCGCCGGTTGTAGGGGAAAAACGTCTCCCGCCAGGGCAGGTCCCGGTCGCTCCGGAACTCCACCACGTAAAACCGCGCCAGCGGGTGGATGTAGACCACCCGGGCCGGTCGGGGGCCATCATTTCCGCCCATGTATTCCGTATAAAAATTCGGCCTGATATATAGCACGTCTCCGATGTTCATTTCGCACTCGCCTCCTGACCCCATGGCGTATCTTTGAACTCTCCGCCATCAGCCCAGAAATCCACCTGCCCAGGCTGGCCCTCGTCTTGCTTCCGACGTTTCCGGTCGCTGGGCCGTCGGCGGGGTTTGCCGTCAGCCCCCAAAAGCGCGAATGTCTGTCGTTCGCCGTCAAAAGACAGAAGCCAAGTGCCTCGGCGGCCCTCCTTGTTCTTTCCGATTTTGAGGCTCCGGTTGTCGTTCTGGTCCAGTGTTTTGTCCTCTGGGTCAGGCCGGTAGAGCAGTACGATCATATCCGCATCCTGCTCCAGCTGGCCGCTCTCCTTCAGGTCCTGCATGGTAGGCGGCCGCCATGTCCCTTTATCCGGCCGGGTGAGTTGTGCCAGCTCCACCACCAGGGTACCCGTCCGCTGGGCGAAGGTGTGGAAGCTCCGGGACACCTCTGCCACCTGCTCGCTGCGGGGCGCCCGGCGGTCTGTCTCCGGCGTCACCAGCTGGATGTAGTCGATCAGGATGACCTGGAAGCCATAGGCCTGCGCCACGCTCTGAATTTCTGGGGCCGTCATGCCGGCGGCCTGGACCACCGTCAGATCCCGCTTGGCCATCTCCGGCCCCTTGGCCGCCAGAGCCACCCAATCCGGGTCTATCAGACGGCGCCGTTTGATATCGCCCAGGGAAATCTGCCCAATATGGGCCATCAGCCGGTCCCGAATCTTACGCTTGTCCGTCTCTAGGCTGAAAAAACCGACCTTGTATTCTGCCGCCATGTGATAGGCCATGGACAGCGCCAGGGCCGTCTTGCCGTCGGACGGGTACCCGCCGATGATGACCACGTCTCCCAGCTCCGTATAGCTTCCATTGTCCAGTACGTCCAGGCCATAGGTGATGTACTTCGGAGCCGGTGCGTCCGGATCCTGTCCAATGAAAAAATCGTCTGCCATCTGCCGCATGGTCCAGCTGTCCGTCTCCGGCCCTGCGGACAAGACCTGCCCCATGTCCGCCACATAAGGGCGGCAGCTTTCCAGATTGGGTTGCTCCAGCACCTGCTCCGCCAGATCCCGCAGCCGCTGGTGAGCTGCCTGGTCCCGCATGATGGCGGCATAGACTTCCCAGTTGGCGCTGGTGGGAGTGATCTCCATCAGCTCCATCAGCGGGCCCGTATAATCCTGGCCCAGTTTATCCCGGACAGTGACGCCGTCCACCGGCTCCCCAGCTCTGAACAGCGCCCGAGCCGTGGTGTAGATCTTCCGATTGGCTGGGCTCAAAAAATCCTCCGGCCGCACACGGGCAAATAGCTGCTGCTGGACGCCGGGGTCAATCAGGAACGAGCCCAGCACCGCTTGCTCCGCATCCAGCGCGTGCTCTCGACGTGCTGCATTGTCCCTGCTCACTCCCATCCGTAGACCTCCCTCCTGGGTGGCCGGGAACCAGGCGGCGGGGGAGGCAGGCCCTCAACGTCCTCCCAGCGGGCGTTGTTCAGGTATGTACTGGCATAAGGCCTTCCAACGCCCTTGATCCATTCCGGGGACTTGATCTGGATTTCCAGGGCCCTGCCGATCCTGGCAATCAGGGCATCGTCCGGCCGCAGCTTGTCCCAGGCACGGATGGCAGCCTGGCGGTCCTCATTGCGCACATAGGTGCGGTAGTAGGTCCAGAAAGCCTCAAACCGTTCCGGTTTCCAGTCCGCTGTCTCTTTATGGGTCCGCCGTGACTGCCGCCCCCCTTGGGGGGATATAGGGGGGTTATTTATATCCTGTATCTGTACTTCTGTATTTTGTAGTGTCGGAAAATCCGTTGACGGTTTTTCCGTCGTCGGTTTTCCCGTTGACGGTTTTCCCGTTGACGGTTTTCCCGACGACGGTGCCTCAGATGACCCCACCGTTGTCGGGTTTTCCGACAACGGTGAAGGAGCCTCATCCTGTAGGATAAAGACGTTTCGCGTGAACTTCCCGCCGCTGTCGTGAGCCTGCTCTTTGACCAGATAGCCCACGTCCGTCAGTTCTTTCAACGCGGAGCGGATCTGATCCTTTCCGGTATTGGCCATTGCCGCCAGCCCGGAAATGGAATAGGACCAGTTATCCGGCAGTGACTGCATCAGGAGAAACAACCCCCGGGCCTTCAGGCTGATCCGTGGGTCCTGCGCCACTGACCGGAAAACCGTTGTGAAACCTTTTCGCCGGCCAGATTTGATGATGCTTTCAGCCATCGGCCCAGCCTCCTCTCAGATGGTGTCCTCCGGTAGCCGAAGCCACCGGAGATCATAGTGTTTCCGCAGCTCAGCGGGGGAGGCCACGCCCCCGCCGCTGAGCATCCAGGTTCTGCCTGCCTCCGTCCGGAGGCGGCCGGTGAGATACCGCTCGGACCGCCCCCAGGCGCTCTTCGGGATCATATGCAGCACGATCAGTTCCCCGTCATGGGGGCCGTATGTCTTTCGCTGCCGCAGATCCAGCGTTTTCCATGCGGTCATCCTCACCGCCTCCCTTCAATCCGGTCAACCAATCGGAACAGCCCGCTAGTGACCGTGCATACGCCGATCAGCACAAGCACCCAGGTGATCATGGGCGGGTCACCCCCTCCCGGTTAAAACTGGGGCTTGCATTCCGGCCTGGTTGTGCTAAAATAGATTTGCAATCGTTCTCGGATGCAAGTCCCTGAACCGAACGCCTTGAGGTTGCCGCCTCGGGGCGTTCTTTTTTTGCGGACTGATCTGGTGAGCAAAAAATCTCCAGCTCTAGGCCTGACTGGATGATGCTCCGCAGCTCCTCGATGATCTCGTCGAACTCAGGTCGTTCAGTGTCATCGATCCGCCCGTCTTCGGCAATGGCCATCAGACGTTCCAGACAGGAGTCCTGGGAGAAGTTGCGCATCCGATTGTAGATCCGGATGGCGACCTCCAGGATGCTTCGCTGCTCCAACTGCGGAATGATCCGAGAGACAAGTCCAGTTGTCTCGTGCAGGTGTTGGTAGGCAAGCTGAGGGGCATGGAAGCAGATGACCATCCGCTCCACGATCTCGTTGGGCGGCGTGCGCTGGTAGGTCTCATACGCACGCACACTATCAACGGAGATTTCCAGTTGCTCGGCGGCTGATTCTTGCGTAAAACCCGCTGCCCGGCGAGCAATTTTATAAATATTGCTGTAGTCCTCCGGCATGGTGTTTCCCTCCTTTTCGTGATATGGTTTAGCTGACTTGGGAGTCCGAGGACTCCAGAAACTGGATCAGCTCCTGCTTGAGGATGCGGATCTGTGTACCGATTCGCAGGCTCTTGATGCGGCCGCAGCGTACCAGCTCGTATACGGTGCCCTTGCCGACACCCAGGATGGGCGCCAGGTCCTCCACGGTCATGATCAGGGGCAGATCGTCAAACGACGTAGGGCGCTTTTTCTCCATCAACGACACCTCCTTTCTGGGCACTGGTTTTTCGCCCGGCCACCTCATCCAGGGAGACTCCGAAGATCTCCGCCAGCTGGATGAGATTGTCGTAGGTGGGGTTTGCCCGGCCAAGCTCCCACTTGGTGACCGAGGGCGTGGTGAGCTGCAGCCTGGCCGCCAGCTCCGCCTGGGTCATGCCGGCGGCCTCCCGCAGCTGTTTGATGTTATTCGCCATTTGTAACCTCCTTCCTGAAATGCTTGAAACATACACTCCTCCGTGATAAAATTGCCTTGTAGTTAAATAAAATTCAGAAGTGATGGATCTGCTGAGGAGCATATGTTTATGGACTCTAAATTGAAAAGTGACTTGAACAGGTTTTTCCAAATTTACCAAGGTGATGTGGATGAAATTCTCAGGCGAAAACTGCCGCAAGACCTCTGCCGAACACTGAAAACTGATTTGGAGGGAGAGTTTATGCTCTTTCAACGGTCTCTTATGAACCGTCTGGAAGAGGAATTCAGAAAATAACCGGCTTGGTCTTTTCGTCCAGAAGTTTCTGAGCTGTTTCCAGGGCGCTGCTGGCCTGCTGGTAAGACAGGCCGCTTTGGACCAGAACCGTCAAGATTTTTTCGGCCAGAGCAACAGTCTCGTGATCCGGTTCGATCGGTTGATAGGGGAGCCGCATCTCATCACCCCCTTTCCCCTCGTATTTTCCCTCTGGTTAATTGCCTATGAGTAAATAATAAATCCTTAATTGTCCTCTTGCTTATTTTCCGAGGTGGTGAAATATGGATTACAGCGTTCACAACTATGCCGGAGACGGCGTGGAAGCGGATTGGCAATTTCGAGCCGACAGGATTTTTGCGTCGGATGTACTCGCCTTTGTCAAAGGACTCCCCAATGGAAATCGCTGGTTTCTCAAAAGCAGCCAGCAGACCGGCCCCGGAAAATTTGTTGTGACCTTTGTTACCAATGAATATTTTTCACCAGGGAATCCCTGTGCTGAGCTTCATGTAAAAGTTTCAGCGTCTGAAGACCTGGCAGGGGAATGGCTCTTATCCCTTGGTTAAAAATGCCCATTGATAAATGTGAAGAGATACTCGGTTTTGTCGCTTTTTCGGAGATAGAATGCCTGATTCAAAATCATGACTGGCAGCATAACGTGTCCAGGGACAGTGAAGATTTTGAACTGCATGGTGGAGCCGGCCGGCAAAAGCGGAAGTTCCTCATTACCAGGGGCAAGGATGCAAAGGCTGAACGTACGTCCCAGCAGCCGCGGGATCAGCCAGAGCCGCAGAGACGTTTTACATCGTGTCCAAAAGGTCATGGTGGTCACCCCCTTTCCCCTCGTTTTTCCCTCTGGTTAATTGCCCTATGGTTGTATTATTATCTCATTTCATCTCAAATGTCAATATATTGAGATAAAATGAGATATGCTAAATTCTTATAGAAGATTTCGGTGATATTAGTGAATAAGATAGCTGATTATAGGAAAAAGGCCGGCTTGACCCAAACTCAACTTGCTGACCACATCGGAATATCTCAAAATACACTCAGCCAATATGAAACCGGGAAACGCAACCCAGATATAAAAACAGTCGAAATGCTGGCTGATTATTTTTCTACGAGCATCAACAGCATCCTCGGAATCAAAGACCCCCCAGCGGACCCCTCGGGAGATAAGCCAGCTTTGTGGGCTATCCGGAAAATCAGTGTTGTCAGCGGAGTAGAAGATTGTAATGTATTGCTTGCAGCTGGGTGGAAATTACTGCACATTGGCGAAGATCGCACCAGCTATAATGATGGTACCTGCTCATCTTCTGTTGTTTACACACTTGGCTGGACCGGAGACCCTAAAAATACAGAGTCGATTACATCCCTTGCACCATCGAGTGAGCGTCAGCATAACCAATGGGGCTGGGAAGATTGAGTGATACTCCGCTGTTTTCCCTCGTGTTTTCCCTCTGGTTAATTGCCTATGGGTAAATAATAAACTCGATATTGCGCATTGTCAATATAAAAACTCGATATTGCGCATTTTTGCATAAACTGCCCAAATACAAAATAGGTGTGGTCGCCCATGAATGTAGAAATATTTGTGCAAAATGTAAAACACTTTGCGGCGTTAAAAGGCGTAAGCCCGACAGCTGCTTGTAAAGAGAGTGGCGTCGGTACTAGTTTTTTACCGGATGTTAAGCGCGGCCGACAGCCATCTATTGACAAATTCGAGCGATTGGCAAGTTATCTCGGAACTACCGTCAGCGAATTGCTTGGTGAGGCCGATCCCGGCCTGGGCGGGCCTCCGCAGCGTTACTTGGTGATGCGCTACAACAGCCTGTCCCCGGAGAGCCAGGACAAGCTCATGACCTTCCTGGAGTACCTGGTGGCAGAAGAGAGCAAAAAAAATGTGTCCGATTCGGACACGGGAGTGAAATAAGACCGCTTGTAATTTATGCATAGAATGACAGTATAACGCAGAATAAAACATAAAAATTCATAAAAAAGCAGTTGACTTTTTTAACCTGAGGGCATAATATATCAGGTACAACGAAGTGATTTCATCACCCGCCCGTTGTACCATCAAGCCCTTGGAACAGGTCCCCCACGATAAGGGGAGCGCCAGTTCTAAGGGCTTTAGATTTGATTGAGGGATGATGCAGATGTCTAAGACAGCGATTCTCGTTGATGGCGGCTTTTATAGAAAACGCGCCAAGAAACTCTGGGGCCAGCGATCTCCGCAAGAAACGGCAGACGGGTTGATCACTTACGCTCGTAGGCATTTGAAAGAGCACACCTACTCGCATGAGCTGTATCGCATATTTTACTATGATTGTCCTCCTGTCAATAAGCAGATGTATCATCCCTTGCTGAACCGCACCATAAATCTCGGGGCAACCCAAGATTATACTTGGATGGTCTCGTTTCTCGACTGCCTGAAGGAAAAGAGGAAGGTTGCGCTCCGGCTTGGGTTTTTGGATGATGCAAATTCAGTTTACACGCTTACATACGACGCAGTAAAAAAACTATGTTCGGGTTCTCTGAAGTTGGAGGATCTGAAAGAGAGCGACTTTGAAATGACGCTGCGTCAAAAAGGCGTTGATATGAAAATCGGAATGGATATAGCATCCCTTTCCTATAAGCACCAAGTTGACCAGATTGTTTTGATTGCGGGCGACAGTGACTTTGTTCCAGCCGCAAAATTGGCACGCCGTGAAGGCTTGGACTTTGTCCTTGATCCATTGGAGATGGAGATCAGCAAGACCCGTGACCTGTTTGAGCATATCGATGGCAAAAGGAGCTGCGGAAATCCGTACACCTCGAAATATGCCAAGGACAATTCGGCATTCAAGGTCTGAAAAGCCAGCCTAGCAGTAGCGAAGCAGAGGTGGAAAATCTCCAACTTTGACATCAATCTTGATACATGGTACAATACTTGTGTATTGAGGAAGTATCTGAGCACTGCATATAGCAGGCATAGTATCTGCGTATCATTGTTTTTCTCGCCAGCAGGCGATTAGGGCGGAGCATTTAAGGGCGGAGCATTTGAGGGCGGAAGAGTACGAGCCAGGGTACAAGTGCGCCCTGGCTCGGTCAAAACCGGACGGTCCGAAAAAATTGGCAGAAAAATGACAGTGAATTGACATTGTTTTGCCCTTGCCAAATCTCGGGAAATGTGGTAGAACAGAACTGTGATTGATGATTGTGCGTACCCCGCTGAAATGCGGAGGGCAGCTCGATCTTGAGTTGCTGGCGGTTGACGCATTGCACACGTGGTTAAGTTTGTACGTTATGAGAGGGTGTATTATGCCCTGCTCTTAGGTGAATTTCCCCGTCTGGGGCCATGAATTGAGAGATTACTGCAGTGTAGCGAAAAGTGCAACTGGACACCTTGGCTGTGCTGCGCTATGATGAGATCGATGTTAGGTCAGATTTTGTAGGTCAGATTTATTACCCGGCAGGGACAGTGCACCCTCCGGAGACCTGCCAGACTGACAAACCCAAACGGACAACTGAATAGATCATAAGGTCCGAAAACGAGAGCAGTTTTCGGGCCTTTTTGTATCTATTTCATGCCCGGCTAAGGAGAGACGCCGATGACGTCTTCAAGGACGAAAAACCGAAAAAAGCAATTCAGCCCATGGACGAGAGGGATTTTTCCTTCCGGCGCGGGCCAACAAAGGAGAACTGATATGAAACGCTGTGACATTCATAAATTTCATTTTCAAAACTCCGGGCCGGGGAGCAAACCGGCCGGCGCGGCGCTCGGCAGAGCCGTAGCCACCATCCGCATATTTCCTGCCCCGCTGCCGGGGGCGGACATCCGGGCGCCAGCAGAGCGATCTGCACCTCACCCCAGGGCGCGCGCCCGCCGCGGGAGAACGTCTCCCACCTGCTTCCAGCAGGACTGCGGCAGTCTTACTGACCACGAAATACCATCAGAGACAGGCTTGTTGATCTGGCGGCTCCCAATCGGGAAAACATAGCTGTATCAGGACTTTGACGGCTCCCGATGCACTGTGCGGCCATGAGAAATCACGGAAAATCGCCGGAAACAGCCATACAGCGCCATTGGGTGAGCTGCGCCCTTTTTTAACAGAAAGGACGGCAGTATGTCGAAGTATTATCTGAACCTGATCAATCAGCTGAACCGCCTGTACCGGCACAACCGGGCGGGCAGCTACCGCACCCGCACCCGCTACTACGAGGCCATGCAGCGGTTTTGCCGCTTCTTGGCAGAGCGGTACCACTTGGAGCGGCTGGCCAACATCGCCCCGAAGCATCTCGTGGCGTATGTGGCATTCCTCCAGGAGAGCGGCAAGTCTCCCGCAACCATCAAGACAGACCTGGCCGCGATCCGTTTCTTCCACGATTTGATGCAGACCCCGCGGCACCAGCTGCCGGGGAATGGGGAGCTGCTGCTGCAGCGGCGCACCTTCGGCGGCGTGGACCGCAGCTGGAGCCGGGAGGAGTTCTCCCGGGCGCTGGCGGAGGCGCTGCGCTTGGGCAGGGAGGACTACGTGACGATCCTCTACCTGGCCCGGTATGCGGGCCTGCGCATCCATGAGTGCTTCCGGATCGACACCGCCACGGCGGAGCGAGCGATTCGGGAGGGGGTTATCACCATCAAGGGCAAGGGCGGCCTCGTCCGGACAGTCCCGCTGCATCCCATCCTGGCGAGCCGCCTGGAGCTGCATCTGCGGGTTACACCCAGGGGACACAAGCTCTTTGTCCCGGATGGCGTCCAAACTCATACAGCGATCCAGCAGCTGCAGGCGTTTATTCGTACAACCAGACCCTACATCCAGGACGCTGGCTCGACGCGTCCCATGACCTTCCACGGCCTCCGGCACACCTGTGCGGCGGAGTGGTACCAGGAGCGGATCGCCGCCGGCGCCACGCCCTACGAGGCCCGCAAGGTGGTCTCCCGGCTCCTGGGACACGGGCGGGACGATGTGACGAAAATCTACCTGGCCTCCCTCCAGGAACCTCGTACAGCGGCGCCCTTGCCTGGCAGCACCGCCCCTTCTAAGATGGACGGGCAAAAGGAGGGGCGGTAATATGGCACGCATGAAACAGACCGGCCGGGGCGCCTCCGGAGGCGGCTCCATCCGGCAGAAGACCCTGAAGCGGGCAGGGAAGACCTATACATACTGGGAGGCCCGCTACACCGCCGGGTATAACCCCAACACCGGGAGGCAGATCCAGCGGACGATTACTGGAAAGACCAAGTCCGAAGTTGCCCAGAAACTGCGGCAGAAGCTGGTGGAGTTGGATATGGGCACATATCAGGAGCCGTGCCAGCTGATGGTGGGGGAGTGGCTGGATATCTGGATGACAGAATACAATGTCCACCTGAAGCCCCGAACAGCGGAGTCCTACCGGTGCCAAATTGAAAACCATCTTCGGCCGGAGCTGGGGAAGTACAAGCTGGAAGACCTGCGTCCGCACATCGTTCAGCACTTTTGCAATGAGCTGCTCCGCAGCGGCCTCACGCCGAAGACGGTCAAGACGATTCATGGGGTGCTCCATAAGGCGCTGGAGCAGGCTGTGACCCTGGGGTACATCCGGACCAATCCCTCCACCGGTTGCATCCTTCCGCGGGTCACCCGGAAGCCCCTGGCCCCGCTGGACGACGAGACCATCAAGCGGTTCCTGACGGCCGTCCAGGGACATCGGTTTGAGATCATCTATCTGGTGGACCTGTTCACTGGACTGCGGAAGGGAGAGGTGATGGGCCTCACCTGGTCCAGCGTGGATTTCCGCAAAGGGACGCTGCTGATCGACAAGCAGCTGCAGCGGGTGCCCGGCAGGAAGGGGAGTGACCGCTACAGTCTGACCTCCACGAAAAGCGGGAAGGCTCGGAAGATCACGCCGGCGCCCTATGTCATGCAGCTGCTGCGCCGGCAGAAGAGCCGGCAGGCAGAGTGGCGCCTGCGGGCCGGGCCCGCCTGGGAGGATCAGGATCTGGTGTTTACCAACGAGCTGGGCGGCTATCTGATCCCAGAAACTGTCTACAAGGATTTCAAAAAGGTAATGGCCGCTATCGGCAGTCCGGAGACCCGGCTCCACGATCTGCGGCACAGCTACGCCGTGGCCGCCATTAAGAGCGGGGACGATATCAAGACCGTGCAGGAAAACCTGGGCCACGCCTCGGCGGTCTTCACCCTGGACGTCTATGGCCATGTCACCGACGAGATGCGCAGCGAGAGCGCCCAGCGGATGGAGAGCTTTATCGAAAAACTGCTCTAAAGGGTAAATAAAGGGTAAACTCCGCTGGGAGAAAAGAGAAAATCCCTGGAACCTCAAGGGTTCCAGGGATTTCTTCTTGGTGGAGACTACTGGACTCGAACCAGTGGCCTCATGCGTGTGAAGCATGCGCTCTAACCAGCTGAGCTAAGCCTCCATGCGAGATGCAGTTTTGTCTGCCCATAAGACGCCGCGCAAACAACGGCGTCCTATGGGATGGTGACCCGTACGGGATTCGAACCCATGTTACAGCCGTGAAAGGGCCGTGTCTTAACCACTTGACCAACGGGCCATTGGGAGGTCCATGAAGCGCCTGGGCGCTTCATGGAATCTGGTAGCGGCACCTGGATTTGAACCGGGGACACTGCGGGTATGAACCGCATGCTCTAGCCAACTGAGCTATGCCGCCGAATGCGTACCCCGAACGGGCATCAATTACTATACCAGACAGGACCCCAGGTTGTCAAGCATTTCTTTGAAAAAAATGAAAAAATCAGAAAACAGGGGGAGGCTGCCTGGAGACACCCCTGCGCGGCAGGGCCGTCAGGCCCTGTCGCCTGTGTGGAAAGTGTCGTACAGCCGGAACAGATCCTCCAGGGCGGCATCGAGGTCCGCCCGGGCGGTCCGGCGGGCAGTCTCCCAGGGCACAGCCCGGCGGTTGGTGGACACGATGGCGGTGACACCCTCCTGATAGGCGCCCTCCGCCCCCGGCGCCACGTCCCCCACCACCGCGATGACCGGAACACCGGCAGCCTTGGCCCGGCGGGCGATGCCGATGACCACCTTGCCCCGGAGGCTCTGACCGTCGATGCGGCCCTCTCCTGTCAGGACGGCGGCGGTGCCGGGGAGCAGCTTGTCGAACCCCACCGTGTCCAGCACGGTCTCAATGCCCATCTGGAGCCGGCCGCCCAGAAGGGCCACCGTGCCGCCGCCCATGCCGCCGGCGGCACCGGCGCCGGGGAGGTCCAGAACGTCCTGGCCCAGATCCCGATGGATCACCTCCGCCAGATGGCGCAGGTTCCGGTCCAGCCGGGCCACGGAGGCGGCATCCGCCCCCTTCTGGGGGCCGAACACCGCGCTGGCACCCTGGGGGCCGCAGAGGGGATTGTCCACGTCGCACATGGCCACCAGCTCCACATTCTCCAGCAGGGGGGAGCGGCGGGACAGATCGATGCGGTCCAGCCGGTCCAGGGTGCCGCCCACCGGGACGTATTCCCCGCCGGAGCCGTCCAGAAATCGCACGCCCAAGGCGGCCGCGCAGCCGCAGCCGCCGTCGTTAGTGGCGCTGCCCCCCAGGCCCAAAATGATCCGCCTGGCGCCGTTTTGGGCGGCGGCAAGAATCAGTTCCCCGACACCGTAGGTGGTGGCCCCCTCGGCGCAGAGATGCCCCTCCATCAGGGGGAGGCCCGCGGCGGCGGCCATTTCGATCACCGCGGTGCGGCCGTCCGGCAGCAGACCGTAAAAACCGGTGACCGGGCGGGAATCAGGTCCGGTGCAGGGGACCTCCACCCGGCGGCCGCCCATGGCGGTGAGAAACGCCTCCACGCTCCCTTCGCCGCCGTCCGCCACGGGGATGGCGATGATCTCCGCGTCCGGGATGTGCCGCAGCAGTGCGCGCCGCATGGCTTGGCAGATCTCCATGGAGGACATGGTCCCCTTGAAAGAATCGGGCATCAGGATCCATTTGGACATAGGGCGCCTCCTCTTCAGGCTGACAGAAATGTGGGGTGACATGCTTCCATCATACCGGATCCGGCGTCAAACTGCAAGGGCGGAAGAGAGATAAACGGAGCACGGGAAGAGGCGTCAGAGGTACAGCTCCGGCTCCTTCCGGCCAGAGCACGCTTTCTTCAGCATGGCGCGGACGGCGGCCAGCAGGACCCCGTTCACCTTCCGGGCGCCGTGGGGACAGACGGCGACACACCGCATACAGGAGATGCAGGCATTTTTGTCCACCTTTCGGGGATCCTTGGGATCAATGGCCTGCACCGGGCACTTTTCCGCGCAGAGGCCGCACTTGACGCAGTCCTTCGTGGGCTCCGGCACCATGCCGGAGCCGCCGCCCTTCTTGTAGGGGCGGTTGCCGGGGATAGCGGGCTCGCTGTCATCCTCCTTCTCCAGCTTGGCCTGAATGGACTTGGCAAAGTCCGCCAGCTGCCGCTGGTCCCCGTCGTCCGGGCAGCCCGCCGCGATCTGCCGGACAATGGAGTGCTCCGCAATGGCGGCGACTGCTGCGACGATGCGGAAGCCGGCCTGCTTTGCCGTGTCCTGCAGCTCTGCCAGCGTGTCCTCATAGGCCCGGTTGCCATAGACGCAGACCAGGACCGCCCGGGCGCCGTTCCCCCGGACAGCGGAGAGCCGCTGGACTGCCGTGGCCGGCACTCTGCCGCCGTAAGAGGGCACCGCGATCACGGCCACATCCTCCGCGCGCAGGACGACTGTGGAAAAATCCGCCCGGCTGTCGGTCAGATCCACCGGCACCGTCTCTGAAAAGAGGGGCTCCGCCAGCAGGTCCGCCGCTTTCCGGGTGCCTCCGGTGGGGCTGAAACAGATCTCATATCCCTTCATAAAACCATACCTTCTTCCTTTTTGATCCAGGTCAAGTGGAGCAGGTTCCCCTTGCATCTTCCCGGAAAAGCAGGTAAAATGATCTGATGTAAAGGGAAACCTTACATCCAAGAAGCAGTGTAGCACGGCCTTGATGTAAAGCCAAGATTTACATGAGACGTCGCGTATGGTGCAGAGAAAGAGGCGCATGATGCAGATCAGTATGAAGTGCTCGGTGGCAGTCCACTGCCTGATTTTTATTCACGAGGCCAGGGGGCGGGTCAAGGTGACCAGCACCCTGCTGTCCCAGAGCACGGGGTGCAATCCCGTGGTGATCCGGAATACCCTCAGTGCCCTGAAGAAGGCGGGGCTCCTCACCGTGGCCCGGGGAACCGGCGGAGCCGAGCTGAGCCGTCTCCCGGCGGAGATCACCCTGTATGACATCTATCACGCCCTGGAGCCGGAGGGGCTGGACTCCCTCATCGGGATCCACGCCTGCCAGGGGAGGGCCTGCCCTGTGGCGCAGAACATCCGCCGTGTGCTGGAGCCGCCCTATCAGGCTATTGAAGAGGCGGTGCGGCGGGCCATGGAGGGCGTCACGCTGGAATCCATGCTGGGGACCTTTCACGCCCTTGTGGAGGAGCCGGCGGAGAAAACCGGCACGGCCCCCCAGGGATGACACCCCGGGGCGAGGATATGGGGCGTCTGTCCTGCCGGGCGGCCGGCTCCTGTGGGATCGCGGCGTTTGTGCGGTCCGTTTTTTCATGGGAAAAGCCCCGCAGCTGAAAAGCTGCGGGGCTTGCGTTCGTTTTGGGCTTAGTACATGCCGCCCGCCCTTCCTGGGGATTTTGAGGCTGCCCACGCAAGTGTGCAAAAGCCTCCGTATCCTTTCTGCCGCAGGGCTCTTGCGGAATTTGGGGGTGAGCATCCGATGTTCGGATCTCCTGTAAATCTACACAGATATGGATAAGTCTTGACGCAAATGGTGTACGAAACGGTGTATGGAAAATGCCTGATTTTAATCCTGTCATAGGTTGGCTGCGATCTGCTCGAAAGCGTGCTTGACGGAGTTATAGTCCGTGTGGGTATAGACATCCAGGGTGACGCTGGCGCTGGAGTGCCCCATGAGGTACTGCAAACTCTTGATGTCGATGCCCGCCCGCTGTAGATTCGTACAGAAAGTATGCCGCAGCACATGGGGCGTGACCACAGGGAAGTCCTCCCCCAGGGCCCACCGGTGTTTCCGCTGGAGAAGACGCATGTAGTTCTCCAGATGCATGGCCACCTTTGGCCTACCGTCCTTATCCAGGAACAGGAAGCCGCTACACCCGTCCACCACCATCTCTGTCTTGGGCGGCGTCCGATCCTTCAGCACCCGCTTAAGGGCCATGTAGACCATGTCCGTCATGGGGATGGTGCGGATCCCGCTCTTGGTTTTGGGGCTGGTGATGAAATAGGGCCGGTTGGCTGTCCGGCACAGCTGGCGCCTCACATAGAGGCAGCGGCGGGTAAAATCCAGATCCGCCTTGGTGAGGCCGTACAGCTCGCTGACCCGCAGCCCGGTGCCCAGCAGGATCACGATGTCGTCGTAATAGTTCCCGCCGCCGTACTCCTGGAAAAAGTGGAGATACAGGTTCTGCTGCTCCCGGGTGAGGGCCGTCCGCACGAAGGCGTCCTTGGGGATCACGTCTGAGAGCTTGAATTTGAACGGGTTCTTGCGGATCATGTCATCATCCACAGCCATCTCAAAAGCGGGGCGGACCACGCACTGCACCGTGCTGATGGTGCTCTGTTTGTACCCCCGGTCGTGGAGGGAGACGAACCAGGCCTTGGCGTCGGAGGGCTTGATCTGCCGGATCTGCTTTTGGCTGAAGGGGTCCTTCCGCATACGGTTGATGACCGTATCATAGGCGCGATAGGAGTTTTCCTTCAGGGTGCGCTTCAGATCCATATACCGGGTGACAAGTTCGAGTACTGTCATCTCCCCGGCGGCATAGTCGATCCCGTCCGCCAGGTCCCTCTGGATCTCGGCCTCCTTCCGGCGCAGCTCCTCCAGTGACCTGGCATAGATGTATCTGCGCTGCTTTCGGGTGTCGGTATAGCGAAACATATAGAGACCGTCTTTCCGGTGGCTCTCGCCTGTTTTCAGAATACGGCCTCTCTGATCCCGGCGCTTTTCGGACAAGTTTTGATCCTCCTTTCTCGAAAAGCGCTCGATAGGCTGTATCTTATTTTACCATACAGCCTTGGAATTTACCACCTATATGGAATAGGCAGTCTCCAAATATTTCTCCAGCGCTTTTCGTTTGATCAGCCGTTTACTTCCATTCCAGAGCACGAAGGGACAGCTTTCCTCGTTGGTCAGATCCCGGAGCTTGTTGATGCCGATGCCGAAGTAGGCCGCGGCCTCCTCCAGGGTCAGGTTGGCCTTCTCCCAGACTGGAACCATCTCAGCCATCCCCATCACCGCCGCTCTCTGATCCCAATGACGGTAATGACGGTATTTCCTCCGCGGGGGCGGAATCGTCATCATCGTCATCACCGTCATGCTCCTCATCTTCCTCCTCGTCCTCCGTGCGCAGGAAGGTGAGCTGCCGGCTCTCCGGTCTCCGGGACTTCCAGTATTCGATGCCCTTCTCCTCCTTGAGCCGGCGGGTGAGGGCGTTGAGCTTCCGGGTCAGCGTGTTGGCCCGGTAAGGGAGCTCCGGGTCCAGCCGGCGCAGCCGCTCCAGCAGCTCCGTGGCTGTCCCCTGCCACCCCCCGCCGATCACCTGGTCGATAAGATCCAGCAGCGGCTCAGGCGGCTCCGCGATCTCCGCCTCCCGGCTCACCACCGTCCACAGGCAGCGCTGCGGGTCAAAGTCCAGGATCATCCGCTGTCCCGGCAGATCCTTCCCGGTCTGGTCCAGAATCACACGGCCCTTTTCCCGGTACAGCAGGAAGGCCCCGTCCGCCGCCCCCAGCAGGCCGTTTGTGCCGCTGATCCGGTCAAAGGAGTTCTCGCTCTCCGTGTTCTTCCGGGTGTGGTGGACCAGGATTAGCGCCACGTCGTGGATGTCGGTAAATTCCTTGAAGGGACGGATCTCCTCATAGTCGCTCTGGTAGCTGTACTGAGCGCCGCCGCCCTCCCGCACCCGCTGGAAGGTGTCTATGACAACGAGGCGGACACTTGGGTGATCCATGAAGAAGCCCTCCAGCATCGCCAGCAGGTCTCTCCCACGCAGGTCGGTTTCAAATTTCAGATGGAGGCGTCCCACTGGGTGCTCCACACCGAACATCCGGATCAGCCTGCCCTGGACGCGCTCCCCCGTGTCCTCCAGAGACAGATACAGCACCTGGGAGCGGTGGGTGGGCTGTCCCAGGAAGGGGGTCCCTGTAGCCACACACCAGCACAGCTGGGCCATGAGGAAGGACTTGCCCACCTTGGGGGCTCCCGCCAGAATGTAGCACCCGGCGGGGAGCATCCCGTCCACCACCGTGGAACGGGGCAGGAACTGCATATCCATCAGCTCGGCGGCGGTGATGATCTTCTCACGATCCATTCCGCTCCCCCTCCTTCCGGTCCAGACCGGCCAGCAGGCTGCCGGGCAGGGAGACCAACTCCGCCCCGGTGTTGCACAGCCGCTCTATGGCGGGCATCTGGAAATCGAAGAACCAGCCCAGACCCGGCCGGACGTGGTATTGCCGCTCCCCCGGTAGCTGATAGAATCCCGCCAGCAGCTCCAGGGGAAACAGGTACACAGGCTCATTGGTGACCGGGCAGTGCGCCTCCCGCAGCAGGTACTGCTGGAGCCGGTAGAGCCAGCCCTCGTCCAGGATCGCCCGGAGCAGCCGGCGTCCGTTATCGTCAAAGGCGATGTAGTAGAAGAAGTCCTCCCGGGCAAAGCGAATCAGGCGGCTACGCGGGTTCATCGCGTGGGGCACCAGATCGGCCGCTTGCTCCCATGCTTCCCCCAGCAGGATGCTACCGCTGTAGGAAAAGCCGGCCCCGGCCTCCGACTGCTCGAACTGATCCCGGAACAGCAGTTCCGTCTCGGGGTTCCACCGCATATTCCGGAGGCCCAGGTAATAGAGAGCGTAATAGCGCCCGCCAGGCGTCAGCAGCACCCCGGACACCCGGGCGGACTTGTTGTCCTTGCCGCAGACCTTGTTCAGCTCATAGGCGCTGTAATAGACCAGCTCCTTCCACCTGGCGTCGTCCTTGCGCCTGCCCGGGACCCAACGGGCCCCCAGCTGGTGGGCCAGCAGCAGGCAGGCGGCGTTCCGGTGGAGCCGCTGGGTCCGTCTCCAGTCCCCCTGGCCGTCAGCCGGGGCCAGCAGGCGGGCCCGGATCTGTTCCGCCCGGCCGGGAGAGAGGTGTTGGATCTGGTTCAGCCCCCTGCTGGTCAGAGACAGAGAGCGGATCACATGGCGGCGCTCTCCCCGGAACCTTCGCTCCTTCAGATAGCCCGTCCGCACCAGCTCCGTTACCACCCGCCGGCGATAGTCATAGCAGCCGCCCGCCTTCCGCAGCAGCGCCACCGGCACCTCGCCGCAGAACCCCACGAACACCAGCAGGCGAAAGCCAAAATATTCTGTATTCCATTTCATCTTGTATCATCCTCATATCTTAAGTACTGCGATCTCTACAGCCCGCGGCTCTTTTCACACTGAGCTCCTTGCCCAGACTGCCGCCATTCCTCGCGGGATCTGTCCGGCACAGGCTCTGTCCGACAGACTGCCGCTGCCGCACTGCCTCAAAACCATAGAGATCCCAACGGCGTTGGAAGTCCGCGGCCGGCCCCCTTGGGGATACTGGCTTTCCGGCCAAAAAGCGGCACCGAAAATCTGCAGGCGCGAAAAATCAGAAATCGGTATGTTTTTTCGGATCATTTTTCCGCTATTGTTTCAGGTTTCCGGTGGTCCGGCCCAGGACTCCCGATGGCTCTCCAGCCACTTGGGGAACGCCTCGGCGGGCAGGACCCAGATGCGGGTGGCGTTCCGTTCGCCCCGGTGGCTGCACTGGAAGGCGGAGCAGAGGGCGGAGGTATCGTTGGTGAGGAACGCCGCCTCCAGCACATCCTGGCAGTGCTTCAGCTCCAGGTTGTCGTGGTCCAAAAAGCGGCGGCCCGGGCCGTAGATATGTTCATAGGCCAGGACGCAGATGTGGAACTTGAGCGGCAGCCGGTCCGGGAACGCCCGGCGGATGGCTGCGCGCAGGGAGTGGGCCAGGAAGCGGCTGCGGTCGCTGTCGCCCCGGCGGGGCAGGACGGCCTCCAGGGTGACGGCCAGCCAGCCGCCCTCCAGCAGCTCCACCCTGGCAGGCGCCTCCTCGCCGATGGACGGGCCTCCCGCTGCGGGCGGTCCCGGCGGCAGGACGGTGGCGGCATAGTCCCGCAGGGCGAGCGTCGCCGTCTCCGCGGCTCGGAGAGCCTCCAACAGGCGCCGTTCGCTGCGGATCGGATCGTGTGATTTCATGGGAAAGACCTTCTCTCATAACAGGATAAGGGCTCGGGGCGGGAAGCCTCCTGAAAAGCCCCTTCATTAAGCATGTAGAAATGAAGGGAGTATTTTCACCCCCTCCCGGCAAAAATTTTTCAAAACTCCTGCCGGCGGAGGCGCCCGTGATTGCCCTTTCATAATAAATGGAGAAAAGGCTCCCTGTTTTTGCCCCCTTAGAAAACTTTTTTGGAAAATTTCAGCCGGGCGCAAAAATACGTTCAGCGCAAACCTTCGGCGGCGCGGAAAACCGCGGCTCGACATTAGGTCTACGCTGAACGCAAATCAGAAAACCAGATACGCTGTACGAGGACTTTTGCGTCCACTGCCGGAGCGGCATAGCCCAATAAAATGGCTCTGCTGAGACAAAATCCCCTTGTAATCCCGCGGCAATCTAATATAATAATTATCAGATCATTAGATCGCTTGCGGGAGGTTCGCCATGTTCACGGAAAACAAAACGACCGAGCTGAAACGGGAGTATGTGGACGACATCAAGAATACCGCCATCGCCTTTGCCAACTGCGACGGCGGCACCATCTATGTGGGCATCGAGGACGACGGCATGGTGCGCGGCGTGGAGGACGCAGACGGCACCATGCTTCGGGTCACCAACGCCATCCGGGACGCCGTGCGCCCGGACCTGACGATGTTCCTGGACTGCAGCTGTGAGACCATGGGGGGAAAGCCGGTGATCTGCGTCCGGGTCCAGCGGGGAACGGCCCGGCCCTACTACCTCCACAGCAAGGGCATCCGCCCGGAGGGCGTCTTTGTCCGTCAGGGGGCCTCCACCGTCCCCGCCAGTGAGGCGGCTATTCTGGACATGATCAAGGAGACCAGCGGCGACAGCTATGAGGCTGCCCGCTCCCTGGAGCAGCAGCTCACCTTTGACCAGGCCGCGGCCTTTTTCCGAAGCCGGAACGTGGCCTTTGGCCCGGCTCAGATGCGCACGCTCCATTTAATCGGTCCGGACGGCACCTACACCAACCTGGCATTCCTGCTCTCGGATCAGTGTAGCCACACCGTCAAGCTGGCGGTCTTCGAGGGCAGCAAAAAAGCGGTCTTCAAGGATCGGCAAGAGCTGACCGGCTCTCTGCTCCAGCAACTGGAGGCCGCCTACGACTATATCGACCGGTTCAACCGCACCCGGGCGGAGTTCTCCGGTCTGGACCGGGTGGACATCCGGGACTACCCGCCCGAGGCCGTGCGGGAGGCTCTGCTCAACGCCCTGGTCCATCGGGACTACGCTTTCAGCGGCCCCACCCTCATCAGTATCTTTGAGGATCGGATCGAGTTCGTTACTATTGGCGGTCTGGCCCGGGGGATCGGGCTGGAGGACATCCGCCTAGGCGTCTCAGTGCTGCGCAACCCAAACCTGGCTAATATCTTCTACCGCCTGCGGCTGATTGAGGCCTACGGCACCGGAATTCTCCGTATCCACGAGTGCTACGCCGGCGCGGCGGCGCAACCGGCTATCGAAACCACCGACCACGCCTTCAAGATCACCCTGCCGAACCTGAATTTCAGCCGCGAGGCAAAAAATGCACCGCCTGCCCGGCCGGCCACCAGTTTGGGCAAGAGAGAGGCCCGGGTGCAGAAGGTCATTGGGCTGTGCAGAGAGAACGGCTGGGTCGTCCGGAAGGATGTGGAGGCGGCGCTGGGCGTCTCCCAGGCCACGGCGATCCTGCTGCTGAGGGAGATGACCCGGGACGGCCTACTGGTGAAGCGGGGGACGGCGAAAAACCTGCGGTATTATCTGGCGGAAATGTGACAACGGTGAAATTGCAATCAGGCCGCCGGTTCCTTTCGGAACCGGCGGCCTGATTCAGCCTGTCGAGAAACCCGCCTATGTGTTAAGCATAGGGCGGGCTTCTGCGGTATAGAGGCCAAAGAAGGAAAAGTGCAAATGGAGCAAGCTTCTCCTGCCATAACC
>CDZK01048325.1_pt1 | contig 64341 bp, 61 predicted proteins | sample 557401 | NCBI WGS metagenome assembly CDZK01 (sample SAMEA3182108, study PRJEB8094) | gut metagenome | biome: human; feature: gut; material: Stool; isolation source: human stools | place: Canada | collected 2013-04-25 | reverse complement strand
GAAGCTGCTGAGTTCGAAGCTCAGGATAAGAAGCGTAAGGAAGCTATCGAAGTTCGTAACGAAGCTGACTCTATGGTATTCCAGACACAGAAGGCTCTTGATGAAGCTGGCGACAAGCTTGATGCTAACGACAAGGCAAATGTTGAGGCAGACCTTAACGCACTTAAGTCACTTGTTGAATCAACAGATGCTGAGAATATGACAGATGCTCAGGTTGATGAGATTAAGGCAGCTAAAGAAAAGCTTATGACATCAGCACAGAACCTCTTTGCTAAGATGTATGAAGCAACTCAGGGTGCAGGCACAGCCGGTGCTGGTCCTGATATGGGAGCTGGCGCAGGTGCTGATAATGCACAGGGAAGCGCACCTTATGGTGATGATGTTGTAGATGGTGACTACAAGGAAGTATAATTAAGTAATATATATGATGTGGTCTATGATTATTGAAGGTTATAATATCAGAGTTAATGTAATTAACAATGATTAATTATGGAGTTATATAAAGACTTCTTAAGACTTGACAATTATAGATGAAATCAGAAAGGAAGTCAGGACTCGTATCAGGGTACCTGACTCCTTTCGGGTATAGAAAGGCGGAACCTATATGGCAGAAAAGAGAGATTATTATGAGGTCCTTGGTGTGCCTAAGGACGCAGATGATGCAGCAATTAAAAGAGCATATAGACAGTTAGCTAAGAAGTATCACCCTGATATGAATCCGGGAGATAAAGAGGCTGAGGCTAAGTTTAAGGAAGCATCAGAAGCATATGCAGTTCTTAGTGATGCAGATAAGAGAAGACAGTATGACCAGTTCGGACACGCAGCATTTGAAGGCGGTGCAGGTGGAGCTGGCGGTGGCGGCTTTGATTTTGACTTCGGTGATATGGGCGATATATTTGGTGATATATTCGGTGGTATGTTCGGAGGCGGTTCAAGCAGCAGACGTAACAGCAACGGACCAAGACGTGGTGCAGATATAAGAGTTAATGTAAGAATTACATTTGCTGAGTCAGTTACAGGAACTAAGAAGAAGATAGATGTAACACTTAAGGATGAATGTTCTAAGTGTCACGGAACAGGTGCAAAGCCGGGAACAAGTCCTGAAACTTGTAAGAAATGTGGCGGACGTGGACAGGTAACAGTAACACAGCAGTCATTCCTTGGAATGATGAGAAGCGTACAGCCTTGCCCAGATTGTCACGGAACAGGTAAGATTGTTAAAGAAAAGTGTCCAGACTGCTATGGAACAGGTTATATAAGCAGCAAGAAGACAATTGAAGTTAATATACCTGCTGGTATTGATAATGGACAGTGTGTCCGTATTCAGGGCAAGGGCGAGCCAGGTACTAATGGCGGTCCAAGAGGAGATTTATTAGTAGCTGTAATGATATCAGCAGATCCAGCATTTGAGAGAGATGGATATAACATTTTCTCAGATGTTGTAATAAGCTATCCTACAGCAGTTCTTGGCGGAGAAGTCAAGGTAAAGACTGTTGATGGTGAAGTTATATATGAAGTTAAGCCGGGAACAGCTTCTGGCACAAGAGTAAGGCTCAGAGGCAAAGGTATGCCAACATTAAGAAATCCTCAGACAAGAGGAGATCATTATATTACACTTATTGTTGATATTCCTACAAAGCTTAATAATGAACAGAAAGAAGCACTTATGGAATATGATAAGACACTTACAGGAGAGGAACACAAACATCCAAAGAAGAAGGGCTTCTTTAAATAAATGCATAAAGTTCTTATAAAAATACAAACGAAATATATCATTTCATTGTCGTTTTTAAAGAATTATGATATAATCAAAGACACTGAGAAGTATCAGTCGAATAATTAAAAGAAAGGGGCTATTATTATAATGAGTAATATAGCAGATAAGTTTGAAGAACTTGGAGTAATTCCAGTAGTAGTATTGAATGATACAAAGGACGCACTTCCATTAGCTAAGGCATTAGTAGAAGGCGGTCTTCCATGTGCAGAAGTTACATTCCGTACAGAAGCAGCAGAGGAATCTATCCGTCTTATGCACGAAGCATATCCAGATATGGTACTTGCAGCAGGTACAGTACTTACAACAGAGCAGGTTGACAGAGCTGTAGCAGCTGGTGCTTCAGTTATCGTAAGCCCAGGTTTTGATCCAGAAATCGTTGATTACTGTATCTCTAAGAATATTCCTGTAATGCCAGGTATCGTAACACCATCTGAACTTGCTCAGGCAGTTAAGAGAGGTCTTACAAGAGTTAAATTCTTCCCAGCTACAGCAGCAGGCGGAATTAAGATGATTAAGGCTATGTGTGCAGCTTACACAACAGTAAGAATTATGCCTACAGGTGGTATCAATACATCTAACCTTGAAGAATTCTTATCTTGCGATAAGATCTTCTGCTGTGGTGGTTCTTGGATGGTTAAGGGTGACTTAATCAAGGCTGGAGAATTCGATAAGATTAAGGATATGACAGCTGAGGCAGTTGCTTTAGTTAAGGAAATCCGTTCTAAGTAATTAGTTCAGGCTACATAATTCAGATTATCGCTAAGATGACAATTGAATAATATTATTTAAAAGGGCTTCATATATCTGTGTGACAGGTATATGAAGCCCTTTTGCTCATAATATTAATAAATATTTATTGATAATTAGTTATCTACAGTAACATCAGAATTAAAGGTTTCTTTATTGACAAGGCCTTCCTGATTAGCAACGATAGTTGTACATACAGCATCACCAGTGATATTAACGGCTGTTCTTAACATATCAAGAATTCGGTCAATACCCATAATAAGGGCAATACCTTCTGTTGGAACACCTACGCTCTGGAATACCATTGCAAGTGTTATAAGACCTACAGATGGCACACCACTTGTTCCGATTGAAGCAAGTGTAGCTGTTATAATTACTGTAACAAGGTCAGATGGAGAAAGTGTAATTCCAAATATCTGTGCTACGAATATTACAGCAACACCCTGCATAATTGATGTACCATCCATATTAACGGTAGCACCAAGTGGTATTGTGAAAGATGATATTTTCTTGCTTACACCAAGCTTTTTATCAAGTGTGTTGATTGAAAGCGGAATTGTTGCATTTGATGTAGCTGTTGTAAATGCGAAGTTCATAACTGGGAAGAACTTCTTTAGGAACTTAAATGGATTAAGTCTTGTAAAGAGAAATAAAAGTAACTGGTATACTACGAAGCACTGGATAGCAAGTGCGAGTATTACGCAGCCCATATATTTAAGCATTGGAACAAATGCGTCAAAACCAATATTAGCAAATGTTCTTGCGATAAGGCAGAATACACCGATAGGAGCTGCCTTCATAACTGCCATAGTCATTTCCATCATAAGGTCATTGAACTGACTGAAAAAGTTAGCTACAGTTGATGCCTTATTACCCATTTTCGCTAAAAGAATACCTACGAATAATGCAAATACGATAATTGGAAGCATATCAGCAGTTGCAAGTGATTCAACAGGATTCTTAGGTATTATGTTAAGAAGTGTTTGTGTAAGCGGTTGTTTCTCAGTGATAGTTACACTGCTTGTAGATACATTTTCAATTGTAACGCCAATACCGGGATTGATGAGCATAGCAACTGATAATGCAACTGATACAGCAACAGCAGTAGTAAGAAGATAGAAAAGAATAGTTTTAATACCTACTTTACCAAGTGTCTTAGTATCACCGATAGCCATACTTCCGCATATAAGTGAGCAGAATACAAGTGGAACTACAAGCATCTGCATAAGGCGGATAAAACCTTGTCCAATTACATAGAGGACACCCTCAACGATAACTGAATCACGGATATAGCCTGCTGGCATAAAATAGTGGATTAAAACACCACTTATTGCACCGGCTATAAGTGCTATGAATATCTTAGTAGAAAGCCCCATAGGCTTTTTTGTGTTTTTTAAAGATTTTTCCATTCTTTAGCAGCCTCCTGATAAATTAATATATTCTTTAAGCGCATCTTTCCAGTTCTTAGGCTGTTCAATGTGTTCAAGTCTTAACATCATATTATCAAGAACTGAATATACTGGTTTATTATTGTTGGCAGGAACAAGTTTTAACTTGTCTGTTGCATTGGCATATTCAAGAATAGTCCTGGCATATTCAAGACGGCTGCAAGAGCCCTGACATACAGCATGGTATATTCCAAGACACTCATTTTTAATGAAATATTCAATAATTCTGGCTAGCTCAGAAGCACTTGTAGGACACGCATATTCATATTCAGATACAGTGAGTTCATTTACAGAAGGATCTTTAACTGCTGAAAGTACAGTGTTAAGGAAATCCTGTCCTATTCCATATACCCAGCTGCTTCTTAGTATCACATAACGCGAACAGAAAGACTGTATATAAGCTTCGCCGGCAAGCTTACTTTTACCATATATATTTCTAGGATTAGGTGTATCAAATTCATTATAAGAATGATCCTCTGTACCAGAGAATATATCATCTGTAGATATGTGAATTAGCTTTGCACCGATAGACTGTGCCATAACAGCAAGGTTTCGTGTTCCTACAGCATTTACCGCAAATGCTTTGTCAGGATTAGTTTCGCAGCCTGCAACATCACTGTAACCAACGCAGTTGATAATGATATCAGGACGATTAACTCTTGCATAATTGTTGACAGCTTCAAGGTCTGTAACATCGACTTCGTCAACATCAGTAGGGAATATTTCATACTCACGGCAGTCTAAGAGAGCAGAAAGTGCAGTACCAACGTGGCCTTTGGCACCGGTAATCCATATTTTTTCCATATAACCTCCATTCCAGCACTAACGCTTTCGCATAGTGCATTAAATATAATTTGTAATTTAGCTGCATATAATATATGTTAAAGAATAAGTGGGACAGCTTATATTATAATATGTTTATATGCAAACAATTAATTATACAATAAACTTGGTATTTGGCAAGTATTTTAAAAATGAAAATTATGCCATAAGATTTTATCAAGTTATAAATAATTGCTGGTTATAAAAATTATATAAATAGATTACAATATTGGCAAGGTATGGTACAATATATAAGAATATTGATTTTATTGATTAGATGAGGTTATCAGATGAGTTTTGACGTTAAAAAGAAGATAGAAGAATTGAATAAATCAGACATAATAAGTGGCAGTAATGCAAGATATGATATTGTCCTTGAAGAAGAATTAAAAGATCTTAATTCAGCAGGTATTATATTAAGACATAAGAAATCAGGAGCGAGGGTTGTCGTTATATCTAATGATGATAATAATAAGGTATTTTCAATAGGTTTTAAGACACCACCTTTTAACGATACAGGAATGCAGCATATAATTGAACATTCAACATTGTGTGGTTCAAGAAAATATCCTGTTAAAGATCCATTTGTTGAATTGTGCAAGGGTTCACTTAATACATTTCTTAATGCTATGACTTATCCAGACAAGACAGTATATCCAGTGGCAAGCTGTAATGATACTGACTTTAAGAATATTATGGATGTATATATGGATGCAGTGTTCTATCCTGCAATGTATGAAAAGCCAGAGATATTTATGCAGGAAGGCTGGCATTATGAACTTGATAATGCAGATGATGATATCAAGTATAATGGCGTTGTATTTAATGAGATGAAGGGGGCATTTTCATCACCAGATGACGTGCTTTCAAGATATACATTTGTATCATTATTCCCAGATACTGTATACAAGAATGAATCGGGCGGTGACCCTGAGGTTATACCTACACTTAAGTATGAAGATTTCCTTAAGTACCACGAGGAATATTATCACCCATCTAACAGCTATATATATATCTATGGCGATATGGACGTTAATGAAAGACTTGAATATCTTGACAGGGAATATCTATCAGACTTTGATGTATCAGATGTTGATATTCATGCCAATATAGAAAGACAGGCAGCATTTGACAAGCCTGTATATGAAACAAAGCCTTATGCCATAACAGAAGATGAGTCATTAGAGGATAATACTTATCTTTCATATAATGCAGTTATTGGAACTTCTGTTGATGCCAAGCTTTATCTTGCATTCCAGATACTTGATTATGCACTTGTTATGACACCGGGAGCACCTGTTAAGCAGGCACTTTTAGATGCAGGTATAAGCACTGATGTATATTCAAGTTATGAGACATCACTTTACCAGCCTGTATATTCAATAGTTGCCAAGAATTCTAATTCTAAGGAGCAGGACAGATTTGTATCAGTTATCAATGACACATTAGAAAAGCTTGTTAAGGACGGAATTAATGAAAGAACAATAGAAGCTGGAATTAATTATTACGAATTCAAATACAGAGAAGCAGATTATGGTCCATATCCAAAGGGACTTATGTATTATCTTACTATGATGGATAGCTGGTTATATGATGAAACAAAGCCATTTATCCATATAGAGGCGGGAGATACATTTGATGAGTTAAAGAAGAATGCCAGAAATGGATATTTTGAGAAGCTTATAAAAGAATATCTTCTTGATAATAACCACAAGTCAATTATAAGCCTTGTGCCTGAATATGGACTTGAGAAGGAAAAGGAACAGAAGGAAGCGGACAAGCTTGCAGAGTATAAGAGCACATTGACTAATGACGAATTAGAAGAGCTTGTTAAAAAGACAAAGGAGTTAAAGGAATATCAGGATACTCCATCAAGTCAGGAAGATCTTGAAAAGATACCAATGCTTGAGCTGTCAGACATTAAAAGAGAGCCTGCTAAGGATTATAATGATGTTAAGAGTGTTGATGGAATTAAGATAGTACACCATAATATATTTACTAATAAGATTGCATATATTAATATGTCATTTGACACTAAGTGTGTTCCAGATGAACTTATACCATATATGGGCTTGTTAGGCTCAACATTAAGTCTTATGGATACTAAGAATTATACTTATCCAGAGCTTACTAACGAGATTAATATTAACTGCGGTGGTCTTGCAACAGGAACAGCTCTATATAGCGATAAGGTTGATTTTAGTAAGAATACAATTGTATATGAGGTTAAGAGTAAGGCATTATATGAGAAAGTTCCATTTGTTCTTGGTATGATGGAAGAGATTATGTATAATACCAGATTTGATGACTATAAGAGATTAAAGGAGATAATTGCAAGAATTAAATCAAGACTAGAAGCTTCTCTTATGGGGCAGGGTCATTCAATTGCTATGTTAGAGTGCTGCGCACAGTTCTCAGAGTCGGCTTATTACTCAGATATATTAAGGGGTTACAAATATTATGAGTTCATTAAGAAGCTTGATGAAGAATTTGAGCAGAATAAGACACAGATAGTGGATAAGCTTAATAAGCTTGTTGGATATATATTCAATAAGGATAATGTTATAGTAAGCCTTACAGCAGATGATGAAGGCTATGACTGCTTTGTCAAGGCATTGTCAGCCAAGAGCTGTAATATCAAAGATGAACATTATAATACAGCAGTAAGAAGCTTTATACCGGTTAATGTAAAGACTGGATACACATCAGCATCACAAGTTCAGTATGTTGCAAGATGTGGTAATTTCGTAAAAGACGGATATAAGTATACAGGAGCACTTAAAGTGTTAAAGGTTATATTCTCTTATGATTATCTCTGGATTAATGTAAGGGTTAAAGGTGGAGCTTACGGCTGCATGAGTGGTTCATCAAGAAATGGTGATTTCTATATGGTATCTTACAGGGATCCTAATCTTGAAAAGACTAACGATATATACGAGGGTGCGGCTGATTATATAAGGAATTTTGATGTCAGCAGAAGAGATATGGTTAAGTTCATAATAGGAACCATTGGAGAGATAGATGCACCTCTTACACCATCAGCTATTGGCAGCAGGTCATTTACACATTATATGTGCAATTGCACAGAAGATATGTTAAGAAAAGACAGGGAAGAAGTTCTTGATGCGACAGTTGAGAGTATAAGAGAACTTGCTCCACTTATAGAATCAGCAGTTGGGCAGAATTATTTATGCGTAGTAGGTAACCAGAAGCAGATTAATGAGGCAGCAGATTTATTTGATGAAATAAAGCCTCTTATCGGATAAATGATATTGGATATATAAGGAGAATACGATGAATTTAGATGAAATGCTTAAAGCCAGTGGAATAAGCGGCGGTGCTGCTTCTGGCAACGACAATGTGAAATCGGGATTTGTAACATTTATTGGAAGACCTAATGTTGGCAAGTCTACACTTATGAATAATATTATAGGGCAGAAGATTGCGATAACATCTAATAAGCCACAGACAACAAGAAACAGGATACAGACAGTGTATACAGATGAGAGAGGACAGATTGTATTTGTTGATACGCCGGGTATCCATAAGGCTAAGAATAAGCTTGGTGAATATATGGTAGGAGCTGCTGAGAAGACTATTAATGAAGTTGATGTTGTGTGCTTTATAGTAGAACCAACAACATATATCGGAGCAGGTGAGCAGCATATTATAGAGAAGTTAAAAAAGGTAAATGCACCTAAGATATTAGTAATCAACAAGGTTGATACTGTAAAGAAAGAGGAGATACTTCCTGTAATCGACTGCTACAATAAAGAGCTTGAATTTGATGAGATAATTCCAGTATCAGCAAGAAATGGCAGTAATGTTGATGACCTTGTAACAACAATATTCAAGTATCTTACTTATGGACCTATGTTCTATGATGAAGATACTGTTACAGACCAGCCATTAAGACAGATTGTTGCAGAACTTATAAGAGAGAAGGCACTTCACGCCCTCAATGAAGAAATTCCACACGGAATAGCTGTTGTTATAGATACATTTAAAGATAGAAAGTCACCTAAAGGCAAGATTACAGATATAGATGCAACAATAATATGTGAAAGAGATTCACATAAGGGTATTATCATCGGCAAGGGTGGTGAAATGCTTAAAAAGATAGGAACTAATGCCAGGTATGAGATAGAAAAGCAGCTTGGCAACAAGGTTAATCTTAAACTCTGGGTGAAGGTTAAGAAGGAATGGAGAGACAGTGACATTCTTATAAAGAATTTTGGCTATGATAAGAAAGATAACAAGACACAGAATTAATCCGGAGGTGGCAGGGTGGCTGATGTAGTTTCTGTCACAGGATTTATATTGTCGAGTATGCCTGTTGGAGATTATGACAGACGTGTTGTCATACTCAGCAGGGAGCTTGGTAAGATAGCGGCATTTGCCAAAGGAGCAAGACGTCCTAACAGCCACCTTATAGGAGTTACAAGACCATTTATATTTGGAACATTCGAGGTGTACAGGGGCAGGGACTCTTACACAATACAGAAAGCCAATGTTACGAATTATTTTGAAGAGCTTGTAAGCGATCTTGATGGTGTGCTGTACGGATATTATTTTGCGGAGCTGGCAGAATATTATGGCAGGGAAAATCTTGATGCCGCAGATATGATTAATCTTTTATATGTTGCATTTAAGGCACTGGTTAATAAATCATTACCCAATGAACTTGTAAGATATATATATGAGATACGGCTGATAGCCGTTAATGGAGAGTGTCCAGATTTCTTTAGCTGTGCAGGCTGCGGAAGTGAGAAGGAGTTACAGTTATATTCATATAAGGAAAATGGAATGTACTGCGTGGAGTGTGCTGCCTCGTCGGGTGACGGAATAGTGCTTCAATCTTCAACCTTGTATACATTACAGTATATTATTACAGCACCACTTACAAAGCTGTTTAACTTTGTTGTAAAAGCTGATGTGCTAAATGAACTTAAAAAGGTGGTGAATAGAATAGAATTTATCACATTTGATAAACATTTCAAATCCAAAGAAATGCTTGATATTGGTTAAGAGTATATAGGTTTTAAGAAGATATTAATTTTAATAATATATTGGTTAAGATATTACTGATTAAAGTTAAATATATGATAGGAAGGAAGATTTATGAGTCACAATAACCAGAAAAAGATAGCAGCTATTAATGATTACTCAGGTTTTGGAAGATGTTCTATAGCTGTAGAGCTTCCGATTATATCAGCTCTTAAAGTGCAGTGTTGCCCACTGCCAACATCAATATTGTCTAATCATACAGGTTTTGAAAGCTTTTATTTTGAAGACTTTACAGAAAGTATGCCGGCTTATATAAAGGAGTGGGAGAAGCTTAATCTTAAATTCGATGGAATATGTACAGGTTTTCTAGGTTCGCATAAACAGATTGAGATAGTCAGATATTTCTTTGACATATTTAAGACACCTGATAATATAGTTGTTGTTGACCCTGTTATGGGTGATTACGGTAATCTGTATGCTACATATACTAAAGAAACCTGCGAAGAGATGAAAAAGCTTGTAAGTTATGCCAATATTCTTACACCTAATCTTACAGAAGCCTGTATATTAACAGGCAGGGAATATAATGCAGAGTACGGTAATGAAGAGCTTGAGATAATCGCTAAGCAGTTATCAGATATGGGACCTTCAAAGATAGTTATAACAGGAATTGTCAGAGGTGCATATATTGCTAACTATTGTTATGAGGACGGCTGTGGCGGATATGAGATTAAGACAACTAAGGTTGGAACACAGAGGTCTGGAACCGGTGATATATTTACGGCGATAATTGCAGCAGATGCAGTTAATAAAGTTAATTTCCACGAATCAGTAAGAAAGGCTTCACAGTTCATAAAGAAATGCATAATGAAATCAATAGAATTAGAGATACCAGTTACTGACGGAGTGTGCTTTGAGGAGCTGCTTACAACATTAAGATGATTAATGGATAAGATATTAAAATATTTTGATATTTAAGACGTCTGATAATAATGAGAGATAATTAGAAGAATGTTAATGTTAGATGATTTAATAAAAGAAAGAGAGAACAATTATGGAGATATTATATAAAGTACATAATAATCTTTATGTTAATATGACTAATAAATGTCCATTTGCCTGTACATTTTGTCTTAGACAGACTATGGATAGAATTGGCGAGTCGGACAGATTATGGCTTGAAAGAGAACCTCTTGTAAGTGAAGTTATAGATGAATTCGCCAAATGGAATCTTGATGATTTTGGTGAAGTAGTATTCTGTGGTTTTGGTGAGCCTACAGAAAGCTGGGATAAGGTAAGAGAGGTAGCAGCATTTATTAAAAAGACTTACAATAATAAGCCAATCAGAATCAATACTAATGGAGCAGGCAACCTTATCAATGAAAGAGATATAACAAAAGAAATGGCCGGTCTTATAGATACTGTATCAATAAGTCTTAACAATCCTGATAAGGATGAGTATAACAAGCTTGTAAGAAGTAAATTCGGTGATAAGACATTTGATGAGATGATAGATTTTGCGAAGAAATGCGTCGCCAATGGGCTTAATGTTGTTATGACAACGGTTGACACAACTATATCACACGAGGAAGAAGCACAGTGCCGGATAATATGCGATAAGATAGGTGCTTCTTATAGAATACGTCCCTGGGAGTCATAATTACACGATATTCACAGTTGAAATTATACAAGGAATGTTATAGAATTAAAAAGATTATTGTGAAGATGCGAAATATTATGGTGTATATGTGTTAAGTACATTATCACCTTATCAATAGATGGCATCTGTATCTTTAGGAGGATTATTGATATGGAAAAGACAATGGAAAAGATAGTAGCTTTAGCAAAGGCAAGAGGATTCGTGTATCCGGGTTCAGAAATCTATGGTGGACTTGCTAATACATGGGATTACGGTAACCTTGGTGTTGAGCTTAAGAATAACGTTAAGAAGGCCTGGTGGCAGAAGTTCGTACAGGAAAGCCCATACAATGTAGGTGTTGACTGTGCAATACTTATGAATCCACAGACTTGGGTTGCTTCAGGACATCTTGGCGGTTTCTCTGATCCTCTTATGGATTGTAAAGACTGCCACGAAAGATTCAGAGCTGATAAGCTTATTGAAGACTGGGCAGATGAGAATAACTATGAGATAGAAGGTTCAGTTGATGCATGGTCACAGGAACAGATGAAGAACTTTATTGATGAGAAGAATATATGCTGCCCAACTTGTGGCAAGCACAACTTTACAGATATAAGACAGTTCAACCTTATGTTCAAGACATTTCAGGGCGTAACCGAAGATGCTAAGAATACAGTATACTTAAGACCAGAAACAGCTCAGGGTATATTTGTTAACTTTAAAAATGTACAGAGAACATCAAGAAAGAAAGTGCCATTTGGTATTGGACAGATCGGTAAGTCATTCCGTAACGAGATTACACCTGGTAACTTTACATTCAGAACAAGAGAATTCGAGCAGATGGAATTAGAGTTCTTCTGCAAGCCTGGAACAGACCTTGAATGGTTCAATTACTGGAGACAGTACTGCATAGACTGGCTTAAGGCACTTGGTATCAAGGAAGATGAGATGAGAGCAAGAGATCATTCACCAGAAGAACTCTGCTTCTATTCTAAGGGAACAACAGATATTGAGTTCTTATTCCCATTTGGCTGGGGTGAATTATGGGGTATTGCTGACAGAACAGATTATGACCTTACACAGCACCAGACAGTATCTGGCGAGGATATGTCATACTTTGATGATGAAGCTAAGGAAAAGTATATTCCATATGTTATCGAGCCATCACTTGGTGCGGACAGAGTAACACTTGCATTCCTCTGTGCAGCTTATGATGAGGAAGAACTTGAAGGAGGAGATGTAAGAACAGTTCTTCATTTCCATCCAGCATTAGCACCAGTCAAGGTTGGTATTCTTCCACTTTCTAAGAAGCTTAACGAAGGTGCAGAGAAGGTATATGCAGAACTTTCTAAGTATTACAACTGTGAATTTGATGACAGAGGTAATATTGGTAAGAGATACAGAAGACAGGATGAGATTGGTACTCCATTCTGCATAACATATGACTTTGAGTCAGAAGAAGATAATGCTGTAACAGTAAGAGATAGAGATACTATGCAGCAGGAAAGAGTTAAGATTTCTGATCTTAAGGCATATTTTGAAGACAAGTTTACATTTTAATATAGGTATTAATTTATGAAATGTGTTAAATGTGGAACAGAATATGAGGGCAATGAGTGTCCCAGATGTAATGGACCTGTAATTAAGATTAACAGCAGTGACTATATGGCTAGACGTAAAGCATATGAAGAAAGTCTTGCAAGAAAAGAGACACAGAAGGTCTTAGACAGTGCAGAAGAAGCTGGCAATGTTTTGTCTGGTGAATCAGAACAATCTGATAAAGATGGCAAGACAATACAGCAGGGAAAGCGTGTAAAGAAGCGTTCACATAAGGTAAAGAATTATGATGAAGGTGTCTTTGATATAACTAAAGTTGATTTTAATGATGTAGCTGATAAGTTAAAGGCTGGCAGTGAAAAGCTTGCCAGTAAAGCTAAAGGAAAAGCCCAGCAGGAAAAGGCTAAGACCAGAAAAAATAATAATGCTAAGACGGATAATAATGCTAAGGCAGATAATAATATTAAGACGGATAGCAGGATAAGACCACAGACAAAACATTCATATAAGAAAGCAGGAGTAGCTGTCGCCATAGTTATAGTGGCGATAGCTGCTATTTCATTAATTATGGCTGTTTTGTTAAGAAAGAATTCACATATATATATGAGTGATGGAAGCCGCATATATGATGTATCTTCACTTGAAAGCCAGTATATATGTGATGTTAAGGATGCATTATTTGGTCTTGATGAGGTTACATTTTATACACCGGAATGGCCGGAAAATATATCTAAGGACAGTGTGGTTTCAAGTGCTGCAAGTCCGGATGGAAAGTATTATGCGGCAGATGTGTATAATGATGAAGATGAGTTATATTCATTATATGTATGGTCACAGGATGGAAGTGTGGAAGTTGTAAATAATATATATGCACACGAGATATATTATATTTCAGATAAAGGCACAATTATTTACAAAGAAACAGAAACTATCAATGACACAGGAAAGACAGGTGGACTTAAGCTGTCTATGGCAGAGGTTACCAATGATAAAAGTTCAGGAAGTCTTATAGGAAAGACTGATACAATAGAAGCCAGTCTTACGCAGGCATATGTATACAGTGACAGCGATACAATTATAATACTTGATAGTGATAACAGATTATATCAGTACAATTATAGCAACAAGAAGCAGACATATGTGGCAGATAATGTGGATAATATATATCCATTAAGTGATACAGATGGCGTGTATACTAAAGGTGCAGGACATCTGAATACATCTGACAAGGCTGATGAATATATATATAATTCACAGGACAATAATTATATTGTTAGTGTTAAGAATGGCTTGGCACAGCAGCTTGATGGCATTGATGGTGCTAATATGACATATATTATTGATAGTAAGAATGATTACATATACTGGGTAGGTAATAAAAAAGTGTCATATGCAAAGTATAAAGACGGAATGGTGTCAGATAAGAAAGAACTTGACAGCATAGGAAATATGCAGAACATAGTATTCTTAAAAGCATCGGGTGAACTTGTATACATTAATTCAGAGGCAAAGCTTATCAATGCATTAAAGGGTGATAAGACTGTTATTGCAGAGAATGTGAAGGACGGAAGCTTATCGCTTATTAATAATACAAAAGAGTCTATTACTTATATAGATAATGACGGACAGTATTATTTAAAGACACCATCAGCTAAGAAAGTGCTTATGGGAAATGTTACAGATACAGTTAATACATCTGATACAAGTCTTTACAGAAAGAGATTGTATTATTATGGTTCTGATAAGACATTATATTCTTGCGATTTAAAGGGTGGTTCAAAGAGCCAGATAGGAACAGTGGACAGGCTGTGGATTGGAACACATTAAAACAATTGTATATTAATGGAACAGATATTACAGCATTATTCTAAGACTTTAAGGTATAATAGGGTATATAAGGACATATATAATAACAAATGTTATAAGAGGTTATTATTATGTCCGGATATATGAAAGTGTTAGCAGAATATTCAGATAAAGCAGGACATAAGGACAGAACAGGACATATAAAAAGAATTACAGGTATAATAACAGCCATAATTATGTTAATTACTACGGCTGTTATTGTACCTGTTTTTTGCTGTGCAGAGGAAGTATCAGGACCAGACATAGATACACCTTCTGCGATACTTATGGAGGCGGCGACAGGACAGGTAATATATGAAAAGGATGCCGATACAGTTCTTGCACCTGCAAGCATAACAAAGATAATGACGCTTATACTTATATTTGAGGCAATAGAGGACGGAAGCATTAATATGGAAGACCCGGTAACTGTGTCGGAATATGCGGCTTCAATGGGCGGAAGCCAGGTGTTCCTTGAGCCGGGAGAGATACAGAGTGTCAGGACTATGATTAAGTGTATAGCGGTGGCAAGTGCTAATGATGCCTGTGTAGCGTTATGATATAGTAGACAGTAGTAAAAACAGTACATAAAGCCTTGTAAATGCACACCTGAAGCCAATTACATAAAATGAATATTAAGACATATAAATAAGTCCATATGCTTGCATTATTGCAGGTATGTGGGCTTATTTTAGTGCCTTAAAATACATAGCTGATAAAATCCTCACATAATACATTTAAAGCTGTATTTACTCCATATAAGCGATTTTAAACCCATATATAGCACGTAATAAGAAATGCGTATTTCATTAGGACATAAGAACACAGAAAGGAATTAAAACGATGAATCAGAAAGTTATTAAGCCAGGAATTGTTAGAAGAATGGTAGAAAGAATTGAAAGCAGCGGTCAGAGTGTATCACCAGAGATGGCAGATATGTGTATTACAGCATTTTTAGATACTGTAGCAGATATTTTATCTGAAGGTGATACAGCTATACTTAGAGGTTATATGACCATATATCCTAAGTATTGTAAGAGCAAGGAAGTAAAGAATGTTATGGATAAGTCAAGAGTAACTATTCCAGCACATTACAAAGCTGGTATTAAAGCAGGTAAGAAATTAAATGCAGCTTGCCAGAATTTAATAGAACAGGAGATAAGAGATGGAGAAGATTAACAGACACGATATGGTAAAGAAGATAGTTGACAATCTTAGTGATAAAAAGATAGTTGTAGGTGGTAATAAAATTTTATATGAGAAAAAGTATTACCTAAAGTATACACAGCAAATAGTTGATAATGTGTTAGAAGCATTATTTGATACTATTATGGAAGAGGTTGAAAATGGTAATATGATTAATTTTCAGAATTATTTTTCAATAAAGCCAGAGTTACGAAAGCCTAAGAAAGCAAGAAATGTTGTTACTGGTGAAGATATGATTATACCAGAGAGGTATCAGTTTAAGGTTAAGGGTGGGGTATTATTAAAACAGGCTTGTGATTGCTTTAATGATAAAAGTAAGAGTGATAATGATATATAATCGGCAGACATACACCGATTGAAAATAAATGTATGGATATTTCCCAACAGGAAGGAAGTAAAAGAAAGTCTGTATCAGAGTTCAAGAATATCTTGTGAGGTTCATATTAACCTATCATTAGTGTTATTCAACACAATTTCCTATATGAAAATAGAATATTATAGGTCTGCTGCCAAATAGCAGTTTATTAAGACGCGTTTTGATTAGGTGCTTTCTTGACCTCTGATTTATCAAAAAGGAGAAAAAGGAATTATGGCTTATATAAAGGTCAAAGATAGAAGAAGATTAGAACGAAAAGAGTTTAGAGATTACATAAAATTATCGGATGATAAAGTACTTGATACAAAAAAGAATAACATAGGTTTGCTTGGCGATGATGAAATATTCGTGCAGTTGGAAGATACAGAACATTACTGGATTTCAAATTATGGCAGACTTACGAACAATATGAGGAAAGATAAGACATTCTTCTTTCATAAGATGGATAGTGGTAATCCAGAAAGAAGTGTGCATTGGACGATTGTAACATATGATATTGATGGATCAGCAATACATGAAGAAACAAAACCGGAGATACTTGTAGCAAAATATTTCTTAATCAAGTCGGCAGGATGTAGTAAAATATGGCACATAGACGAGAATATGAATAACAACTATTATAAGAATCTGATTTATGTATCTGCGGAAGAGTATGAGTTGTTGAGAAAGCACGTTAAAACAGTTACGGAGCTTGGAAGAGAACAGGAATATTATGATTATAATACTGTAAAGGGCAATCCAGCTTATTCTATATGGACTGGTATTTATGCAAGGTGTAATGGTGATAGTTCGTTGTATGTGAATCAATGCTACGATGATGCTTATATGTGTGACGAGTGAAAGAATAGCAGAGATGCTTTTGCTGAATGGTATTCTGCTAATTATTATGAGTGTGGTGGTGAACGCATGGCAGTTGATAAGGACTTATTATGTCGAGGTAATAAAGAGTATGCACCAGATAAGTGCTGCATATTACCTGAGACTATAAATTCTGCCTTGGCAAGTGCTACAAAGCGGAGAAGTCGTTATAAATCAGCAAAAGGATATGCTATCGGTGTTGATTATGACAAAGCAAGAGATAAGTTCTTAGCAAGGATTACTCCATTTGGACATGATAAACAAGTTAAACTGCACTATTGGAATACAGAGGAAGAAGCATTTCAAGAATATAAGTTATTCAAGGAATCAGAGATTAGAACATTGGCATTAAGATATAGGGATAAGATACCAGACAGACTATTTGATGCACTGATTAAATATGAGGTGCGTCCTTATAGTCCGTATGAGAGTTAAGACACAAGGTATATTGGATAGAGAATTATCTGATATGCCTTATTTTTTTACCATTTTTGAAGGCTGATATGGTAAAATAGAGAAAAATACTATAGTCGTGTGTAATACAGTATTGGAGGAATGAAGATGAAATTAAATGAGGAACAGCGAAAAATCGGTATTAAATATAATGTTATGCAGTTGCTGATGACAGATATTCACAACAAACGGTATAGTGAGTTGCAAAAAATATATGAGGCTTTGAATTTGAGAAGCAATAATCAACTTGTGAATAAATTATTAGAAGAAAGAAATGTCGGCGAATTATTTACACATACTGTTTATGCGGATGTGTTGCTTGTAATTGCGGATTATTTAGATAGCAGATTGGAAATAATAGATTTAGTTGATTTGCTGTATTCCAAGAGGTGTCCACGGATTAAGAATATGTTTACTGATTGGGAACATCAATACAAAAGTATTGGTACAATAAAAAACGCAAAGAAATTTGAAATGTCATATACTGAAAATTATTATTTGCATTTTTTATTTTATAGATCAGATGTATTTGAAGAACCAGATAAGGTTTTAAAGGGATTTGATTTTGAAAAAGATAGATACATGCTGAATTATTGTTTTTATATGACAGATAAAAACCAATTTGATAATGCACTTATATTTTGTACTAGTAGTGAAGAATCAGAGGATTATTTAAAAGGTGTCAAAAGAGAGGATAAAGAATATGTGCTGATGTCTAAATTCTTTGACAGATACCTTACAAAAAGAAGGATTGAGTTAGCAGATTATTTACATATAGAAGTGAATAAATTAGCTGAATATATCCACTCTGAAATGAAATCGCAGAGTAAGAATGGTGAAGCACCTATTAGAGCTGGAATAGTTGGACAAATTGAGTTGTTTACAAAAGATATTATAGCGGATCACAATGGCGGTACATCTTGGTACAATGCTATGACAACAACAGCTAATGAAAAGTGGTATGGACAATCAGTTATGTATGTTCCAGATGTGGATAGATTGATAAGAAATTATTTTAAATCATTCGTTACAACAAAATATATTGAAATGGTTATGGAGAAGAAACAGGGATTTACGAAACTTACATTGTCGAGAGAGTGTATTCCAGACAATTATGAAATTGTATATCGGACAATTCTTTGTATGTATGAAATGGATGTATTATACAAGATGTTTGCAATTATGCAGAAACAATATTATACAGATTTTTCATGGGAAAAAATTACCAATCAAGACTTAGTTACTCGATATGAGGATATTATATCCAATCTGGAACAGAATATTGCAGATAAAAAAAACAAAATAAATGGCTTATTGCAAAAGAACAGAACATTATCCTTACAAATTACAGCAGATAATTCTAAGCAGACAGCACCATTAGTAGCCGAAAATAATAAACTGTTAAAGGTTATAGAAAATAAGGATTCTGAAATTGCCGATTTGAAGAAACAATTAGAATATCAAGAACAGTTTATTTCAGAATTGAATAAAACAGACAATGAAGATACAAGCAGTAATACATATGATTTAGAACTACTGCAAAATAAGAGATTTTTATTTGTAGGACATATAAGTAATGTATTACCAGAGATAAAGCATAAATTCCCTAATAGTGTATTTATGGAATCGGAGACAAATAATATATCTGGAATAGAAGTTGATGCGGTTGTAATGCTTATAAAGTGGATGTCACACAGTATGTTTTATAAGGTTAAAGCGACAAGTGCATTGTCGCAGTCAAAGATTATAATGTGTAATACAAAAAATATAGATACCATACTTCAGAAGATATATGATGAGTTATTATAATGGTTGGTCTGTATCTGATGGTACATATTTTACAAGGTCGCAAATATCACATTGAAGAATCCTGCATAAATCATTAAGCGTTTTTGTTGATACATCTTTATTATGCTTTAATCTATGGAGTGTGCTGTGTGACATATGGTATTTATTTGTAAGTGTGTACCAGTTTTCACTTGATTTTTCAAGTGTATTCCAGAATGGGGAATAATCAATCATCATAGCACCTCCGTTCATAATATTTTATGAAAAAAGCATACTATGTATTCTTTTGGTTGAATATCTTCGCAAGAACGAATATAATGTAATTATAAAAACTTACTGAAAGAAAAATTAAGAAAGAGAGGTACGAAAGTATGGCTATGATTAAGTGTCCTGAATGTGGACAGGAGATTTCGGACAAAGCAAAGAAATGTATTCATTGTGGTTGTCCAATTAAAGGAAAATCAAATAGAATAGGAAAGATAATTATACCGATTATAGTGGTGATAGTGATTTTAGTTGGTGTTGCGGTTGCTCTATTATTTAGTAAGATAAATAGCGATAAGACAGAGGAAACAAAGGAAATGGTTACGGAAACAGAGACACAAATAACATTTGAGGATTATGAATTAGCTGCTATTAATATGATAAATAAGCTGAAGGATTTATTAAAAAATCCAGATAGCTTGACAGTGTATTCAATTCACGTTAGACAGTTCGGCACTTATGAAACAAAATATCATTTTTGCATTGACTATTCAGCACAAAATGGTTTCGGTGGTAATAATAGAAAAACAGAATATTTGGAAATAGGAAAAACAGGAGATTTTGCAGGTAGCTCATTTGACTCTTTGATTATGGCAATGGAAGAAAATAATTATAAGGAGAATTCCAATATTTTAGATAAAGAGTTAGATGTGGATAAGATAATGAATAATCTAGATAAAAACAAATAGTTAAGTTTATGTATAATATATCAAAAAGTCCAGTTGCAGTAAAACATATTTGAAATTTTTATAATTGGGCTTATCTTAGGCGCGATTCTATATTCGGCGATAATATAATTATACTATTTTGACGACAGGGGAAATCGGAATAAGAATAAATAGGTCTGATTATTATTAGAACTATGTATGAATACAGATACTTATTTCTGCAATAGTTTTACAGTACCCCCAGTATATGCCAGGTACTTAAATTTCTGTGGTTTAAATGTACCCCTCCCATATGCGTTATCGTATACTATATCGTTAGTTAAAGATGTAAAAGATATAATCTCATAAAATAGGGTATTATGAATATATATGATAGCGATAAGTGTGTGCAATGAAGCGATATTTATAAGATGAGTGAGTATCGAGATATGTTATCAGTATCATAGGATATATGAATGGGGATGCTGCTTTATAGAATTATATGATAAATGCCATTATTGCTAGGTAAATAGTGGCATTTTTGAGGATTTATAGGAATAAAATGTTATCGTGTATAAATATGGTTTGATAATCGAACTAATATATATATTTTATATCTGCTGCCATACTCAAGAAAAATTTTAGTAATACTTTTTGCTAAATTAATAAGTTCAGGTGTTAATTTCTGTGCAGATAATACCTGTTCAATCTGAGCATTTGACAATCCTTGTGTGCTTAATAAAAGTGCTGCTTGTTTTGGTTCAAGTTCAGAAAGAGCATTGGCATATTCTTGAATCTTAAGCGCATCAAATGCACCATAGTCAGCATTAGATATTGATTGAATTTCTTCAGTAAGAGATTTTAACTGTGATTCTTTTACATCTTTAAAGGATATTAATTGTCCAACATTAAAACTTTTTCCATCTATGTTTAATTTGCTGAATTTATCTAATACACCATTTGCAATTTTTATATCGTTTATAAAATCCTTGATTTTCTATTTATGAATATTGAATATAATTAATTGATTTGATATTATAAGAATATAATTTCAGGAGGGTTATATATGTCTAAAACAAATATTGTACTAGAGGGTAAATATAAAGATGAAAAAATCTTATATAGTAAAGATATGCTTATATGTGATGGTGGTCTTATTCCACGCTATATTTCTTCTTACACAGTAATTGACGAATCCAACAAAGACCAGTATTCATTTTGGAAAGGTGCTTTAGGCGTAGCACTATTTGGTGGATTAGGTGCAATCGCAGGAGTCAATGGCAAAAAGAAGAAAGAGTATCTTATTGCTGTAGAGTGGAAAGACGGTGAGAAGAGTCTTATTAGCTTAGATGATGAGTATTATAAGGTTTTTGTTAAGAGTAATTTTTAGTAGAGTGGAATGTATAAGATAAGCTTTAAAAATTAACCCAGTGTATAGAACAACCAACTATATGCTATTACAGAATATAACATACATATATTAGTTTTTACTACCCCCGACACTCCATATTATAATATCAAATAGCTACATAAACAGCATAAAATAAGAGTGTAACCATATAAACGGCTACACTCTTTTATAATATAATCTATTCTGTTATGTGCTTATATGTAATTGCTTTTATCCAACTATAAGCCTTTTAACAAGCAATAATTGATATTCAAACATAATATATATACCTCTGCTTTCTTTAGATTTTTATATTCTGGGTGTAGGCTTGTTATTGTCTACACCTATTTTTTACGCTTCTTTAATTCTTTTTATTGCTTCTGTCTGTACTTCTGTACTGCCATAATAACTTCTTATATCGTCCATTGATAAAGCTTTCTTGCCCTTCTTTCTAAATGCTTCACTATGCCAATACCATTGTTTTTTCTTTGAAGCATATTTTAATCCGTATTGTTTTAACTCTTCTTTATGTGGGTATGTGTTACCAGATACCCATATCCAAGAGCCACATACCTCTATTGTTATATCTGATAAATGTATTATGCTCTGTAATACTTCTCTTAACTTCTCATCTTCTTCAAAGTTATATTTCATATCATCATATGATGTTTTGTTGTTTGTCTGCTCTGTTTTGCTTTCGTGCTTATCTTTTAATGATTTGAATAACTTATCATATTCAGCATTTATATCTTGTGTTGCTTCTGTAGAGCCTTGTGGGTTGTCTGGGTGATACTTCTTTAATAGTTCTTTGTATTGCTTTCTTAATTCTTCAAGTGTGTTTACATCTTTAAAATATGTCATATTATATAACCTCCTTAAAACTAATGTCTTATTGATTTGTTGATTATATTATAATATGGGTACATATAATTGTCAATAAATATGTACCCATAAAAATATACAAAAATAAGGGTACATATTTGGGTATTTTGCCTATTGATTATGTACCCATATAATGATAATATGTACCCATACCAAAGAGGTAATAACAAATATCAATATTTTAGGAGGTACAAGATTATGTGCAGTATCAAAAACAAAACAGAGTTAGAAAAGAAGATTGAAGAAATAAGAAAGTACAAGGCTATGGCAGAACAAGCAAGTAATATTCAGAAGTCACTTGAAGCAGAAGTTATAAGTTGGATGACAGAAAATAACTTAACAGAAGAGTTTACAGATTCAAGCAAAATCAGCTATAAAGAGCAAGAAAGAAGAACTTTAGACAAGAAGAGATTAACTGAAGACTTGGGCGACTTATCAGAATATGAAAAGGTTACAAGCTACAAAGTTTTACGCATTAAATAATTAACAATTACATCAAGAGCAAGGGTGGAGCAATCCACCCGATATCCTAAAGAATAGGAGTGATTGACAATGAAAAAATACATGACTTATGAAGAACCATTACAAGGAAGAATTTTTACAGAAAAGCAGATGTACGAAGTATATAGAGATATGGCAGACAAGAAAGAATATCCAGACTTTGAGTGTTGGTTTACAGATATGTTGAGAAGCGGAGTATTTGAGGAGGTGCAAGCATGAAAACACAGGCAATTCAATTTGCAACAGTTACCAAAAACGGAGTAGTCCAGAAAGTTGGTAAAAGTACCATACTACAGCCTAAAACAAACTTTAAAGGTGGTTCTATTAAGTGGTATGAGGATAAGAAAAAAGCAGACAAGTAAACCACAATGAGGCAAGCGGTCAAGCCGTGGTATTCAATTACAACTTGCCAATCGGCAGAAATGCCATATAACAATAAATCAATATTTTAAGAAAGAAGAGGTGCTGATTATGGTAATACGTTACGCAAGTTACACAAACAGACAGTTAACAGAACAGGAGAAAAGGTTCGCAGAGGAACATCACAACTTAATGTATAGGTATATGAGAATACATGAGTTAGATTTTGAGGAATGGTACGACATTCTTATAATACCTTATTTACAGGCAGTTAAGAAGTATCACGAATACGAGAGGTTACAGCAGTACAAATTTGAACAGATATTTTTTAGAACGCTTGACAACGCAAGAAGCAATTATTGGAGAGATATGAACAGACAGAAAAGATGTCCTGAAGGTGGTGTATGGAGTTTGGATGCTATGTCATCTGAGAGTTGCAGGAATGGTGAGGAAGATGATAAGGATTCTTTTAGTTGGGTAAAGGGAGTATCACCACAAGACTATCTGGAAGAAAGAGCAATAGATAATGTTATTATACAAAATCTGTTGGAAGAATTGGGGCAGTACAAAGCAAAAGAGATTGTAAATATGCTATTAGATGGAAAAAGCGGAGTAGAAATAAGGAAGGGATTGGAAATATCATCCAGTACATATTATAAGCTCATAGCAGAAATAAAGAGAGTTTTATTACAGAATGTCTAATCACTTAATAAATGGAAGGTTGTCAGCAGTTGGCAATCTTCCAGTATAAAAAGGAGCGTTTATATTATGGAAAGAATGTCAGATATAGAACGGAAATTCGCAGAGGAAAATCATAATCTTGTATACAGCTTTCTACATAGTAATAAGTATAACATAGAAGATTTTTACAGTATTGCTGTTATGGGATATTTAAAGGCAGTTCAAGCATATATAAAGGATGGAAATATTAAGGAAAATTACAGCTTTAGTTGCATTGCCTGGCTATATATGAAATCGGAAATAAAAGACTATTTCAAAGCGGAAAGCAGACAGAAACGAACAACGGAAAATATTATAAGTCTGGATGCAGTAGCAGATGAAGATGGAAAACAATTTGAAATAGTAGGCATTGGAACGATAGAACAGGATCAGATTGATGATGAATTTATAACGGAAATATTTATGAATCTATCAGATGTTCAAAAGGCTATATTACAAATGAGAATAGCAGGATATAGCAATACAGATATATGCAGAATAAAGAAGATAGCCTCATCATCATTTTATGTGGAAATGAAAAAAATTAAGAAAGTAGCAAAAAATATATTGAATTAAGGGAATCGGAGGAAATACATATGTTTAATTTTAGAATAATTACAACAGCAGATGGAAATCAGATTATTGATAGAAAGCTTAAGACACCTTATGAATCATTAGATATATTTCAGTTTATAGAATACTTAGAGGCAGAAGAGAGCATGGAGCATATGGATATAATGGAAAATAAAGAAAGACAGATGGCAGAACGTAAAAGAAAGCTTGCAAGGAATCCGCTGTATAAATTGGCTTGTGTATTAGGATTATTTTAAAGGAAGGATGAAAGAAATATGTTAAAGTCAGAATTTTTTAATATAGGTCAGATAGTAGTTACAAAGTCAATTAATAGCTATATGGCAGCAGATATAGTATTTACAAGAGAGATAGCTGATGCACTAAAAAGGTATGCTAATAAGGATTGGGGCGACTTAGATAGAGAAGATAAACAGTTTAATGATAACGCACTTAATTATCCAGAAGATTTATACCTTTTAGCTGCTTACAATACTTCTAGGGGTAAAGTATGGATTATAACAAATAGAATATCAGAAACACCAGGAGATAATGCAACAACAGTTTGCTTCCCAGATGAACGATAAAAATAAGATATGAGGGTAGCTTGAAATATAGCTATCCTCTGGAAAGATAAAGAGGTATAGATATGGCAATTGTAATAACAAACGGAAAATTATATATGTATTTGAATGAGTACGGAAAACATAGAAAAACAGATGATATAATAAATAATTGAAATAGTATATTATTACATTAGATTGAAAAAAATAAGAAACTGTTATATACTCAATATAAAGAAGTATATAGATACGGAGGGTTATATGATGGCTTCTGCTACAGATAAACAGAAAGATAGTTTAAAAGAATATATGAAGAAGATAAAAGATATAAAATTAAGAGTACCAGAAGAATATTTACAGCCTATTAAAGACCATGCAAAATCTAAGGGAATGAGTGTAAATCAATTAATAATCTCTTTGCTTGAAAAAGATATGGGAATGGATATACTAACAGTAAGAGAACAGAATAAGCAAAACAAGGAAAATGAAAATTTATAAACTCTAAAAAATATGATATAAAAATGGCAAATTAGCGTTATAAGAATGTTTTCATATAATTATTTAAAGGAGATATGACCTATGACAGCATTAAGAAAAGAAGCTATTGAACTATTAGAGCAAGTACCAGAAGATAAGCTTGTATATGTTATTCAGATTTTAAGAGCTGTTAATGGCTTAATAGGTGTACCAGAAAAACAATGTACAAAGAAGGTTGATTTAGAACAGTTTGTTATGTCTGCGACAGAGCGTGGAAAAAATGTAGATGAATATATGAGAGAAATGCGTGAGAATGACAGATTATAAAAATGTATCTGCTGCTGTATAATGATAAACTGAAATATAGAAAAGGACACTTGAAAAATCAAGCACCCTAGTGTATAATTTACTTGGAAAGTTAATCAGATGTAATGTCTGATTTGCCCTCAGTTGAATTAAACTATAAAGAATAGCATCCTTCACATTGAGCCGTAGAGGATGCTGTTTTTAATGTATAGGATAGAAATAGAGATTTGTTTATTGATATTTTACATAAATGAGGAGAGTAGATGAGTAACAAAGAAGAATTATTAAAGGTAGGAGAATATAATTCTGAATATAACGATATATTGGGGATTAATATAGAAAAATTAGAAATATATAGATCAAAAGGTCTTCCATCACATATAGTAAAAAGAAAACATTATAAATGCTTAAAGTATATTGACTATATACCTGATATTATTTCTGAACCAGATTATATAGGGGTTAATCCCAATGAGCAGGGAACGAGTATAGAACTTATAAAAAGATATGCTGATAATGTTATGATAGGAATTAAGTTAGATACAGAGGGAGAGTATCTTTATGTTTCGACTATGATAGATATACAGGAATCGAAGATAGAAAGACGTCTATATAGTGGTAGAATTAAAGAAATTTCCGTTGACAATAATAATGAATAATGGTATATTATTAATGAGAAAAGAATAATATAGTAATGAACATAATTATTTTGAGGTCGGAAAAGGTTCCCGACACACTCTGAAAGGAGTACCTGAGATGATGGATACACCGCCCATCCAAGATAATTATGCTTTTATTATAAGCACCAACAGAGTAAAATCTGAAGGTGCTTATTTTTATTTCTACTGTCTGTTATGTATATTATCAACAGCCTTTTCAAGTTCCATAGTCTGCCATTTACTATGTGTAATTTGTTGCTTAAGTTCATTTAAACGTTTATTGGTGTATTTATCCATCCAGTTTATAATACAAGCTGGCATATATTTTTCTGGTATCTTTTGGAACAGATTGAATCCAGTTTCTTCTATATTATAGTGTATCTTATGTAATATATCTTTGAAGCGGTTCGGCTTCTTAATCGGAATATAAATATATTTCACCTCTTTCATAAAATTATTGGAGTAATTAAATACGAATGTCCTATATATAAAGTGTAAGGGAATTCTATTAAAAAGACAATGGATTTTTATAATATGACCTTATATGAAAACAAATGCTTTTGTGGAATGTAAATATCATATGGATTTACATAATTATGATAATGAAAAACATACATGAAAGTAGTTATGGATTTTGTGGAGGATTTATGGAAAACAAAATATTTGCCTATATGAGAATATCAACTAATCATAAGACACAGAAAGTTGATAGGCAGCAACAAACAATCATAGAGTATTCCGTAAATAATGAATTCAAAGTTGATAAGTTCTTTTCAGATATTATTACCGGTGGAACTAAGGCAGAGAATAGACCAGGCTTTCTTGATATGAAAAATCAATTAAGGAGTGGTGACACAGTAATAGTATCTGATATAGACAGACTTGGTAGAAGTGCGGATGATGTTATTGTTGAGATTAAAGACTTACAATCAAAAGGAATCAGAGTTGTAGCTTTAGATATTCCATTTCTCAATGATTGGCAGAAGATGAATGATGATAGTTTGTCAAAGATGATTATTGATATTTTTGTTACATTGAAGGCTCATATAGCACAACAGGAAAAAGAAAAGATACATGACAGAGTAATGCAGGGCTTGAATACCGCTAAGAAAAAGGGCAAGAAGCTAGGCAGACCACAAACAGGTGTACCAAAAGACTTTATAAAAGAATATAAGAAATTCCAGACTGGTGAGTATGGAAATATGTCTGTGGTTCAGTTTGCAAGGTTACAGGGTATTGCAGTAAGTACATTCTATAAATATGTAGGTTTACTTAAAGAATCATAGAAAAGACAAGGTGTAAAATGGTGAAGATATATGACAGATAAGCAATATGCAGTATATATGTTTATTATAAAATATATTAAAGAAAATGGATATCCACCAACCTTAGAATAGATAGCGGATGGAGTAGGCGTAAAAGCAAAGTCAACTATCAGTATAAGATTGATGGAGTTGCAGGAAGATGGATGGGTTGAAGTTAAAATATCATCACCAAGAGCAATTAAAGTTGTAGGATATAAGTTTGTAGAAGTATAAGGAGAGAAGCTATGATAAAAGATGATATGCAGCAGACATTTAATGCAGGTGTACAGCTTGGTATAAGTATAATTGAAAGAAAAATAGTATATGCTAGTGAACATAATAAACCACTAGAGATAGATGGTAAGGTATACTGGATTGAAAGTGATATCCAGCATCTTAGAAAGATTATGGATAGAGTAGAGGTGTAAGATATATGAATGTTATAGATGCAAGAGGCATTTTTAATGAAAAGAAAATTAGGCAGAAAGATACTGAAGATAAGCAAAGTATGATGAATATAGAAAATGCTACGATAGAAAAGCTGCGTTTATATTTGCATAGAGAAGACTTTACAGAACATCAGATTGACATAGTGGTGGATTTATATAAATTGTTTACTATGAAGTAGCATATTTTACAAGATTATGTTATATTAATATGGTATCAGCAGAAGTAATTCTGTTTTGATATAGAGGAAAACCTCTTAAAAAAATATTGATTTGTTGTTGAAGGGCGGTACTGTTAAACAGTATCGTCTTTCTGCATATATTGGGTTCGGTAACTTGAAAATATGTGTCGTGAGAATGAAAGATATGATATATCTATATTCGTCAGCGTGGTATTGGTAATCCTAATCCTGTAAAACTTGGTAGATGTATTAAGGAACTTGAAAGAATATACGGAATTCAGAATGGTAATAACCAGTACGAAAGGCTTCCGAAACTTTCGGAAGGCAAAGTTTCCAATCAGTCAGATATTGCAGAAATGATTGGAATTTCAGTAGATACTCTCAATAACTACAAAAAAATCACAGAACTTATTCCTGAATTAGAGGATTTAGTCAATACAGAAATTCTTGCACCTACTACTGTCCTTGGTGACGATGCAACCATTATTGAAGTTATGCAATGGATGCTTGATATTCAGCTTGGTAGACGTAACTTATCTCCTATTCAGAGAATTGCTGTAGCTGAAAAATATAGACCTATTTATGAAAGACAAGCACTTTTAAATAAACAGTTGGCTATGAGCGAAGCCAGAAAGAGCAATGAAAATAATAAAAATGAACAGTTTTCGCAGAATTCTGCAACAACAGTAGACAAGATTGATGTGCGAGCAAAATTAGCAAAAACGGCAGGTGTATCTACTGACACTTATTCTAAAGGTAAAAAAATTCTTGATTCTAATAATGAGAAATTAAAGAAAGAGACCTTATCTGGTGAAACATCTATTAGTGCTGGTTAATTAGAGAAAAAACTACCGAATAATTCGGTAGTTAAATCATAATCTGACCTTGTGGCATAAAGAGGTAGTAGATATTTTGTAAAGTTCATTATTTACATTTAGTACATAAGAAATTAATTATAAACAAATCCATAATTGTGTAATAAGGCTTTTGGTATAAGATTATTATTGATTAGAATTGGAGCTAATTGTGTTATTATAGTATTAATATTATTATCAATATAACTTGTAGGTATACTTCCACATATATTATATATATATTGATATCGTATAGTGGATAATTGAGATATTTGAATATATCCTTTTGTTTGTTTATGATCAATAATAAATTTATCATACATTATATCAAAAATTGATTCAGGTTCAGTATTATAAGAAATAGGTGCAGTTAAAAAACGATAATTGTCAGAAGAATCATTTATTTTCTTTAATATAACACACTGACGTATCGCTGCATTATGAGTGCGGATTTCTTCATTTCGCAATCTAATACGAACAGATATTGGAACACATGGACATGTGATGATCGTTCCAATTTGTAAAAGATCAGTAGAAATATATTCCTTTTCTTCGATAATATGAGTAACTACATTATTAATATTGCAATTGAACTCATTACATATTTTTTCAATAACGGTTAATGTTACTGGTTCGTTTTTTCCTAATTTTGCCAGTGTAGCATTTGATATATCTATTCTATTAGCCAAGTCCATTTTTGATATATTAAGGCTGTTTAATAAATTCCATAATGGTTCATATGATAAAGACATAACAATCCTCATTTCTATAATTTAATAAAGTATAACATGAATTTCTGAAAAAGTAAATATTACACAAAAAACAGAAATACATATTGACAGATTAGTTCTTGTATGATATTATCAATTCGAAAAAACAGAAAAGTATGCAAAAACAGAAATTTTGTAAAAAAAGAAAGCCACTGTTTGGCGACAGCGACTTCTTGAAAATTCTTCATAAAGAGTATTGGAGTACTCAATATGATATGTAATTGGTACAGACTTTATATCTGCCATATATAATTTATCAGTTCATATTATAGCAGATGATATTAAGAAATTCAACTATCTTTTTTAAAGTCGCTGGGTATTTTCACCCAATAATTCCAATTATAAAAAAGTAACAAAAACAATGGAGTATTCGAGCAGCCGTGTCCTATATATATAATAGAACAAAAGTTCGATAACAGGAGAGTGATGTGATATATGATTTTGTGATAACTGAATAGAGAATGATTATTTAGGCAGTTAAATGAGCCTTTTATTTTTTCAATATGTATGAACAGATAACTCATATAAATTCACACATATTGTCAAGAAAAAATACAATTAAATATAAGGAAAGGATACGTCTATATGGAATTAGATAGGTTCGATTATGTGATTCTAAAGTTGTTGAATAAGCAGCACTGTACAAGTTGCTTTGAGAGTATGTCTATACAAGAAATAATCTCTATAACAGGAACAACAAGAGTTACTACATATCGTAAGATTAGAAAACTTATTGAGCAAGGCTATGTTAATAAAGGATGTAAGACATGGAATGCTGACACCTATTATTTAACAGATAAAAGCCTTATGTTACTTGAAAGTATAAGGAAGGGGAACATTGAAAATGATTAAAAATAATGTAGCAGTAGTCACTGCAGGGCTTTGTGGTAATAACAATGGATATAGATTTCAGCAGAAGAATTATAATTCACTTCTTATTAATGGTTCTGTGCAGGATAATAAAGCAATACCAGAAGCAAAGAACATATTAGTATTAGAAGGGTACGATGGTCTGGGAGGTGATAGGTCACTTGCCTACGAAGCATTGAAGAATAACAAAGAAATTATTAAAAAGATACAGGATATAAAAGAAAAGGTTATTTTGTTCATTGCTTCTGGTGGAGGAACTACAGGTTCAGCGTGTATACCTTTACTAGCTGATATAGCTTGTCAATTAAAAGATAAGATTGTGTGTGCAGTATTGGTTATGCCAAGGAGAGATGAGCCGATTCAGAAAAGATTAAATGCATACAATACAGCCAAAGAATTAATGGAAATAGATGAAATGGGGGCAATATTCCTTGTGAATAATGAATATAGTACTGACTTAGATAAGATTAATTTCCATTTAGTAAATATGTTAGATGCTTTCTTTACTGATAATTCTACATCAAGTGCATCAAACTTTGATGATTCAGAAAAATATAAAATGTTGTCAGATCATGGCTGCTTTTATATTGCTATGCGTTGTGATAAGCCAGATTCAACAGAAAAAGTAACAACGCAGGATATGATAAATGCACTTACAGCAAAAAATATATTTCTACCTTTTAATAATGATGGTGTAGTTACACATATAGGAATTATAAATCAGAAAGGTAATCATGTTAATGAACAGGAAATTATTAAGGCAGTAGGTAATCCAGAAAATATATTTATAGGTAATAATGGTACAGCCAATATAGTGTGTGTGTCTGGTTGTAGTTTTCCAGTTGAGTATATAAGCAGTTTTGGAAAAAAGGCATTAAGTGAACAGAAAGAGAGAATTAGTAAAAGGAAGTCTTTAAGTTTGCTTGATGATTTGGAAGAGATAGAAGAAGAGATACCAGTACAGACAAGTAAAATAAATAAGCGTAGAAAAATAAGCTTAGACCTTATGCGTGAATTAGATTAGTTAGTGAACAGAAATGAACAATAAAGTTGTTAATAAGTAATGATGAGATAACACCTATATATAAGGAAGGGACAGGTTTAATAATATGGAACTTAAAGAGTTAGGGCAGTTATTGAAAGAATATAATAGTAGGGTTTATAGAATAAGAAGACTTACTATGGCAAAGAAGTTTTTAAAGTTAGATGGTGACAAGCTGTCACAGGTCTTAGAGTTTAAAGACGGACAGCGTATTGAAGTTCCATTGAATATGGATGGCAGCATCCGTTGGTATAAAGACAAGATGAAAAACAATGATAAAAAGTAGCATTGAATAAGAGAATTAATAAGAGAGGGTTAATCAGTTCGATTAATAATGAATATTACAAGCAAGGTGCTTAATTCGCCTATCTAATAAACGGAGGATTATATATGTACAAACTTATAAGAATTTATGATGTTGAAAGTAATGATAACGAAGTAATATCGGCAAAGTATGATGTGTTAAGTGAACTTAGTAAGTTCGATTATGGTATTTCAACTGAAAGAGAGCTTATAGATATATGTAAAAGTAAGGATATGCCAGATATTAATGAAGGATGTATGTATTCGATAGTGTGCTATAAGAATGATATTCCAATTGCTGTTGAAGGTCAGTTGTTTTATCACACAGAAGATGCTTCATTCTTAGATATTGCTGAATACAATGCAAGAATTGTTACAAGTGTAGCTTTAGGTTATAACTTGGTAATAAGTAAGAAATATGCGCTGATTAATGAAGTATCATGCAAAGGTTTTATGCCTTGGATAGAAGAAGTTGTAACTTATGTTGTCAATAATTCTGGTATTGAGTGTTCGGAAGTTGTTATTGCTGATGTAGAAGAAACATATGAAAGAATTCACATACTTATTGATAAGAAAAATTTCATAATCAGAATGAATAATTTCCAGCCAATTAAGAAAGATGATTCAGGCAATATATGTACAGAAAGCGTTAATTATACATTATATAAAATAATTGATGGAGATAGTCATTCATTACGTGACGAGAAAGTATCGGATGGTACTTTATGTATAAGTTGGAAAAATAAATAAGTAAAAGAGAGAACATATAAGTAGAGGGTCAATCAGTTAGATTGATAAAGAGAATTACAAGCGATTGCTTATCTCTACCTTTAATAAACAAGGAGGATTATATATGTATAAGTTTTTAAGAATTTATGATGTAAAAACAAAAGGTAATGAGGTATTAGCTGCTAGATATGAAGTGTTAAGTGAATTTGAAGAGTTTAATTATGATGAATTAATGGAACAACAACTTATAAATATATGTAAGAGTAAGAATATGCTTGATATTAATGAAGGTTGTATATATTCAGTTGTTAAATATGAAAATGATATTCCAGTAGCAGATGAAGCACAGCTTTTCTATCATACAGATAATAATAGTGAATCTTTCTTAGATATAGCAGATTGGGATGCAAGAATTATTACAGGTGTAGCATTAGGATGCGATTTATCAATAAGTAAAAATTCTGCATTAAATAATAATGTACATAATGATAAATTGGATAATAGCTATAAAGAATATAAAAAACTATGTGATGAATATTCACAGAAAGTAAAATATCCTGAATACGGTGAATGGAGCAAGGAAAGTATTTTTAAAATTATTAAGGAGCAAGGTATAAGCGACAATGAAGAATATCTTATAACAAAGGTATTCAACCCTAATAGTGACTTGTACGAGTGCTTGGATGGTAATGATCTAGAATATGTTTTAGGTTGGATTAACTCTAAACCACAATATAGAGAAAGCCTGTTTAATACTATATATAATGGATTTTATGATGTTTATGCGGATAAGTATGAGGCTATGAATAAAGAACTAGCTAATATGGAATATGAATGTTGTACAGGCGAAGATATTCTTGCTGAACTTATAGGAAAAAATGACAATTCTAATATTGATTTATTCTATAAAACACTTAATGAAATAGGTGTAAATGGGTTTAAAGAAGTTATTTTGCAATTAGTATAGAAATAGCAGTAAATAGGTCTTATTTTTACGGACCATATGAAAAAGGCTTTAAAATAGGCATAACAAAATGTAATTAATCTATTTTCATAACAGAGAATAGTATTAATAGATGGAAGTCCTGACAGACATAAGCTTCTGTCACATCAAAAACATAGAGGTGTATGGCGAAATGCTGTATGCCTAATAAATGAAACAGAGAATGTATATACAGAGATATGTTTGCGGTGAAAGTAGCAAGCTAACCATTGATGTAAATGATAAATGGCAGCATCTTCCTTATAAATGCTTAAATAGTGCCAGTGATGATGCTGGTAAATTGAAGAGTACGGATAGACAGACATAGTGTCAGAAATGGCATTATGCCTATAACTGATTAGATAGGAGGCAAAGAAGTATTGCAAAGAACGATTGACAGTAAGCCAGTATATAACTATGACATAGAACAGTGCAATAGACTATTTAAGAAGGGTATAGTCCCTATAGGAGTAGGAACTAATAATAATTCAGGTAGTGTATTTGTAGTATTCAGGGCAAACAGGAAGTACTTTGACACAATAAAGTTATTAGAGTATGAAGATACACAAAGTGTTGAGAAAACCGTATCTGAAAATACGACATTTTGATGACATTTACACTATAGTGCAACACTGAAAATACGACATAAAAATGTCGTAACTTAGAGTCATATAAGTAATATAAAATAAATAAGTAATATAAAAGATAATTAACGTACTGCAAAGCAGTACTCTGTAATTAATTCTTTTATTGTTTAATGATTGATTATTTAATATTGTATTTTAATGTTAAAGGAGAAAATATTTGGAGATTTATTTAAACAACGATATTATAGATGATATGCAAATATCAGATGAAGAATTATGTGTATACATTGCTTTAAAATCCATTTATCAATCAAGTAGGAATAAGCAGTATATTACATACAATATGATATTATATGAATTAGTTGGAAATTTTAGCTTTAAGCGTTCTCTTTATAAAAAAGTCAAGTCTGCTTTTGAATCCCTTGTTAATAAAAACTTAATATTGATTGATGATAAAGTTTCTGCTAGTGAATTTATAGTTAATCTCAGTGGCTTATATTTTACTTCGGATTTTACTACTGGCAAAGGTAAGTATTATACGATTGTATATAGTGATGAAGTTCAAGCTATTTTAAATCTTGATAATAAGATAGATAAATTAAAGTTACTTAGATATTTTGTTGTATGTATGAGAACTATTAATAAGACAAAAGGCATATATAAAGACACATTTACCGCAAAAATAGATTATGTTGGGTTTATGTCACAGGAGTATTTATGTCAAAAAAGTAGGATAGATGGAAATACATTATTGAATTATAACAAGATTCTAGTTTCCAATAAGTTGCTTTATGTGTATAAGCACACTGAGTTGAAAAGAGATATTAACACAGGACAATTTAAAAGCTTTTCTAATCATTATGGCAGATATAAAGATAAGGAAGATATTATTATTTTTGCCAAGAATTATGAGAAGACATGTGGAATAACTGAAAAGATAGTTCAATCAGAAAAAGCTAATGTTAAGCGTAGTATATCCGCAAAATACAATAATTTACGTTGGCATTTTGATAGATATTCAAAACAATATTCTAATAATGAACTGATTGAAATATATAAGCAGATTCATCATGATAATGAACTTATCAATAAGGAATTAGAAGGTGCAGTTCCAGGATCTGATTATCAAAAGAAACTAATGAAAAAGCTTAGAGATGAAGAAATATTTAATGATATTCCTTGTATAGTTGATTATATAGAAAAGAAAAAAAGTACAGTTATTATATCAAGAAATAATAACTATAATGAAGACATTTGGGGTGAGCCTGATGCAGTAGATATGTGAAGGAGATTTTAATAATGGCAAATAAGATAATAAAGTTTAATACAAAAGTGATTCATAATAATAATGTATATCTGAAGGTATCAGATGTTGCAAAAGTATTTAATATGAAGATGGCAGATTTTAAGCAATCACATTCTGATATTATAGAGAAGATACCTTCTTGTGGTGATTGTATTTTAGAAACAGAATTCAATAAGCTATTATCATACGATTCTACTGCTATGGAAAAACAAGGGCAGTTAGAGATGACAAAGATAGAATCACTAAGGGCAAAAACTGATTCTGTTATAAGTTTCCAGCCATTCAAGATGCTGCTTGGAAGAAGTATGTTGCAGCAACTAGCAGATATGAAAGGTTGTAAGTCTATAGAGGAATATATAACGACATATGAATTACCAGAAGAGATGAACAAAGCACTTAAAGAATTGATGCAAAATTCTGAAAGAAATACCGGATATATTAAAATGGTTGATTATACATTTCATAAGACAGATGAGTTTGATATAGAAAAGATAAGATCATTTGGATTAGATGTGCAGGTGCTTACATCTATTAAGTGTGATGGTAGGATGAACTTAGATGTATTTGTTGTTGGTAAAGGAATATTCTATGGAATAACAAATTATGGAGATTATGAACAATGGGACAATCTATATACAAATAGTAATGGAGATTTAATACTACCATATTGTGACTTTGATTCTAACAGTCCAGAAGAGATAGAGATTAATCTTTCTCAGAGCGGAATAGATAGAAATTTTCAAGAGCATACAGTCATTGAAAATATGCTATGGTGCATTGAGAATCTTCCAGTTACAGAAATAGAAGATTATGAATATGATGTAATTGGTTGTGACTTGGAAACAATTAAATTTTCAGTATCTATAGAGCTTCTTATTAAAATGATAAGACCAGATGCGGTCAGTACATTATTTATTGATAAGGTTGTTGATGTTGAAAATGAATATTACTTGACTGATGTAAAAGATATGAAAGTATTTTCAGAGTAAAAGGTAAGGTGATAATAATAACAAATATAACACATATAAAATTTATAAAAGTATTAGATAAGTTATATAAAGTAACAGATATATCATTATCAGATATGAGCATAAGTGCATCTGAATGTGAAAGTGTAATGCCAGCGGCTGCGAAAGATGTATTTTTGCTTGAAGAGTTGCAGGAATTTCATATTACACTATACAACAAACACGAAAAGCCCAATATTACGGACTTTTCAGAGTGGAAAGAACAGCATAATTGCCAATGAAATCAACATTTCCTTATAGTGTATAAATTATTATATACATAGGGATAAATTACATAAAATGGTATCAAATACGGGTGATATTGTTTTAGATAGTAAATTGTGTATCTGACGGATAAAAGTGTCTGTTTGGTCAGTCAGAAGCAATTTACCCATTGTATGGGAGAGTGATTATAATGCGTGTACATTGAAAATTGAATATTGGCGGTTGATGTGGTAATATAAAAATATATTAGTATATAGGAGGAAAATGCAGTGAGGGGTTCAGAAGAAAAAGAAAAGTGTTTTGTTATTATGCCAATAAGTGATCAGGGGGATTATCCAAAAGGACATTTTACAAAGGTGTATGAACAAATAATTAAGCCTGCCGTTGAAGAAGCTGGATATGTACCTTATCGCGTTGATGAAAATAAAATTAGCGATACAATTATTAATAAAATTTTTGAAGCAATTCAAGAATGCCCTATGGCAATTTGTGACTTAAGTAATAGAAATCCAAATGTTTTATATGAATTGGGATTGAGACAGGCTTATGATAAGCCAGTCGTTTTAATACAAGACAATAAGACTGAGGAGATTTTTGATGTAAGTGGAATTAGCACGGTTTATTATCAAAGTGAAAGATTGTACGAAGAGGTAATAGAAGCAAGGAATAATATAATAAATGCTATATTGTCAACAAAAAATAAAAAGATTAATACTTTGGTTAGAATTGTTAAAGCAAAAACGCCTGATTTTTCAAATATAGATATATCTCAAGATGACAAAATAAAAATGATATTGGAGGGAATTTATAGAGAAATAAAACAAGTAGATAAGAGCAGAAAATTTGATATACAGTATGTATCAGATATGTATATGGGCAAGATAGCAGGACTTGAAAGTTTGTATGATAAATATTATTTAGATGAAGAGATAAGTATGAATAATCATGAGGATTTTTTAAATAAACTAAGTCTTGCTCGAGAAGAAATCATAGGTGAAAAATTAATCACAAATTTGGACAGAAATTATTTGTTACAAAGACTTGATGATTTAAAACAACGATGCGAAATAACATAAAAAATGATATGAGCATACCAACCGTTAATTACGATGGTTGGTATTTTTTTGCACAAAAATCAGAAACAGAACAGAGAATATTATATATAGAAAGACATTTTTACGAAAGGTGGTAGAGTATTATAGCAGTTAATTATACAAAGGATTGTAATGCAATTTACATTCATTCAGTAGAAGCTAGTAGCTTATTTTTGCAAAAGGTAGCAGATAACAATAAGGACAAGAAAGTTATGTGCAAGTTTAGTGATTGGTCTGAATTTAAGCTGACACATAAAAAGTCTGTTATATCTGATAGTTTGTTTTTAAGGTTTATGAACAGTAGTATTACAAGAGAAAAAAGACAGAATGTAGATTATTGTAAGGATTTTATAGTTGTAAAGTTCCAATACAATACAAAATATAAGATAGTAGATAGTGAAAATAATACTGAATCTCAGGAAGTTCAGTTAAATAAGAATGACATTAGAAACAAGTATTATAAAGATGGCGTATCTTACAGCTATTACAAAAAAGATAAAAGTGGAAACGTAAAGAATGTAAAGACAATAAAGTATAAAATGCTGTATAGGACACCAGGAAAAGCTAAAAAGGGTGAGTGTACATTTATAAGAGAAGAGTTATTTGATAAAGCTATTAATTATCTTACTATGGGATTATATGCAATTATGGATAAAGAATCTAAAGCTGATCCAGAGAAGGTATTTAAGCTGGTGGAGTTATGTGCCTATGATACATTAACAACAGCTACAGCAAAAGGATTTATGAATATACCATTGGATAACATACTTGTGGTGCAGGATGAAGATGTATATTCAGATAAAATGAAGGCAGCCATTGTAGGTCTTAAAGATGTTGAGGTCATAAAACCATTAGACGAGTATGTCGTTGATTTTGATAATCCTAAAGTAGAAAAGATTCTTAATAAAAAAGGATATACATTTTGTAGTGATAAGTCTGATAAATATACTTTCATAGCAGAAAAATCTAAGAAGGCATTAAAAGGGTATGGCATAAGAATAAATAGAGGATATCCAGGCGAACATGAAATAACAGAAAAAAAGTATTCTGAGAAGCAATGCAGTGTTGAATACAAGGAAGAGCATATAAAAAATGTACTCTGGGATGGAATGGGTCTTATAGATGATTCTATTTCTCCAGATGGACATGTTGGTTTTATATATCTTAGGTCACATTTCTTTAAGAGCTGTTTATTCAGAGGAAGTATACAGCAGTTTTTTAAAGATTATTGTGAGCAGCAGGGCATAAATTATGATACAGCATATATAGGTGATGATACGGATTTATTTGGTCGCAGAATGAAATTATCAGATATAAAGATGGTAATTACAAACAATTCTATTAAATGGATTAAGTTCATAGATATGATGGGTGGTACATATAAGAAAGCATTTAAGTACTACAATAGGATTATGAAGCAGTATGGTAATTGCTTTGCAATCGTAAAGTCGGCACATGAAAGTAAGCTGGGAAATTATCAGGTATCATCATATCAGATGAATGGTTCGCTACCTACTAATAATCCGCAAGTATTAAAGCCTATAGCTGATATAGGAATAACCAAGGCTAATAATATGAAGAAATTTGTAGATGAATATATCAAGTATTTGGAGCAGACAAAGAACGACTTCAATATAAATGGAATGTTACTTGCACTTGTAAAGCATAATCCAGAGTTTACGAAAACAAGGTTGTTTAGAAAGAAATGGACTGAGGACGTTAGTAAGTATAAGACAGCTTTAATGCAAGGTGAATTACCGCAGGAAGGTGACAATCTTACTATCATGGATAATCCAGTTGCATTATTAGACAAGGTTGTGTGGAATGTTAATAATAGTGCAGGTGATAGGAAGTATGCCCCATATACAGAAGGATGTTTTGAGGTGGTTAGTGATGGTGTTCAATGCTATACACCAAGATTTGCAGAAGGTGAAAGGCTTGCAGCTTTTAGAAGCCCACATAACAGCCCTAATAACATTGTTCATTTATATAATGTCTATCCAGAACGATTAGTTAAGTATTTTTCCAATATTGGTAATAATGTGATAGTCTTTAATGCAATAGGAACTGATACTCAAGCAAGACTTAATTCACAGGACTGCGATTCTGATTTTGTCTATGCAACTAATCAATATGAAATGGCAGAGTTAGCAAGAACAGCATACATCAATTATCCTACTATTATAAATGACATAGCGGAATCTGGAAGTCATTTATACCATATGACACAGGCTGATTATGCAAAGATGGATAATGCAATGGCTGCTACACAGGCTGATATCGGAGTATCAACAGATACAGCACAGTTAGCTATGAGTTATTATTATGATAGTGACATGCAGGATAAGGAGTTGGAAGATTGTTTTATAATATTATCTGTGCTGGGTCAGGTCGCCATCGATCTTTGTAAAAAAACATTTGATATAAATGTTAAGAATGAAATAACAAGGATAAAGAGATTGCAATGTATGAACAGAGTAGGTAAAACAAAATATCCAGAATTTTATGCAGCTATAAAACAGACAAGAACAGATAAAAAGTTTGAACCTGAAGAAGTGGGGCATATGAATTGTCCTATGGATATATTGTATGATTACATTAACAAAAGTATTGACAGAAGAGTTGATAATTCAAAGTACATAAATTTATCCAGTTTAATAGATAAAAGCTTGATTGACAAGAAAGATATTAACAAATATAAGACAGATAAATTTAAAGAAGAATTTAATAAGTATAATGAATCTGTTCATAAATTAAATGCTAATGCAGATGATTATGATGAGGCTACATTATATAAGTTAAAAAAGTTACAGGCTACAATATTAGCTAGTAAATTCAAAAAGGATATGTCTATTAATACTTTTATAGCACTCATAAAATATGCAGATTGCAAAGATAATTCAGTATTACTTAATGAACTTTTTAAGGTTAATGAAAAATTGTTTATACAATGCTTTGTGAAAAGTGATGAAAATACATCAAAAATTTTGTGAAAAGTGCAAAAATCTTATATAAAATAAGGCTTTTAGATGTCTACATATGAAAGAAGATATAATGCAAGGTGAAAAGACCGTAGGCTGAGTAGCTGTATTATATTCTTCATTCATAAGAGATCATTCAATCCCAATTATAATAGAGTAAATAAGTTTTTTGTTGGAGAGTTCTTGTTTACTCTATTATTTTGTCTAAAAAATTGGAATATATTAAAGGAAGGAGTATAATGAGTTGACCCAGGAAGAGTTAAGAAATCTTTATAAAGAAAGATTAACGAGAGAGAAGCAGACATATATTTCTAAAGTTATCGGTATAGACGGAAGTATATTAAGCAAGTTTAAGTTAGGAAAGATAGACCTATATCCACAGTTGTTTTCAAAACTGGAAAATTATCTTATTAATTCATAGTATTTATCAATTATATCTAAACTATATTTAATTCATTTCAGATTATTCTAATCAAATTATCCCCATAAAAATATGAAAATAAAAGTTAATGACATGGTTCTTTATGATGAATCTATTTATACAGTTGTTGCAATAATCTATGCAACTATCTATTTGCGAATCAGTTATGATTCAGATTCTTATGATTATGATATTAGCGAAGTATATAAGGATTACAAAGATGTTGAGTTCTTATATACATAGGAAGGAAATGTGTATTGAAAAGTAAATATGATGATGTAGATGTGCTATTGAACGATATTAAGTCTGATATGGAAGATGTATTGTCTAAGGAAGTATTTGATGAAGCAAGAGACATTGAACTTGAACATATTCAAATGGAAGTTATTAACAGAAGCACACCTACTATTTATAAAAGACGTACTACGGGCGGTATTGATGATCCTAATAATATCGTAGGTTCTGTTAAGAATATGACACTTACTGTAGACAATGTTACTCAGTTTAACAATGGTTACGGCACATATAATCATGGATATGGATTACCACAGTTAATAAATGATGGCAGTAGAAGTAATGGCTTTTACTATGACTTCCCCGGAGAGCATAATCTGCCAAGACCATTTGTTGATTATGCTGTAGATGAGATTGAAAAATCAGACAGGATAGACAAAATATTTCAGAGAGCAATGAGGAAAAGAGGCTATGATGTTAAGTGAAAATTGCAGAGAAAATTATGGAAAGGAGCAAATGATTGAAACAAATAAACATTAAAGCAAATTTGGACGAATCCGAGTTTAGGAAAAAACTTAAGGATATTGAATCTGGTAAGTATGATGTCAATATCAATGTTAATAGCAAGAATACTGTACAAGGTCTGAATAACATTAGTAATTCAGCAAAAAATACTACAACAGTATTTGGTAGATTAAAGAATGCAGTATCAGGTACATTTTCTAGTAGAAAAATAGAAACAACGGCTTATTTAGCATTATTAAAAGAGATAAATGATGCTGCTGAACGTGCAAAAGATACTATGGTACAGCTTGATAAGGTTGTAACGGATTTGTCGGTTGCTACAGGCGACAGCAGATCAAGTGTTAAGGACTTACTTAAAGATTATAACAGTATGGCTAAACAGCTTGCAAGTACAACAACGCAAGTTGGTCAAGCAGCAGACGATTACTTAAGAGCAGGTAAGTCAATGAAGGAATCTAATCAGTTGATAAAAGATTCTATTATGCTTAGTAAGTTAGGTCAGATTAATTCTAGTGAAGCAACAGAGGATTTGTTAGCAACTATGAATGGATTTGATATGTCTGTTAATCAAGTAAATGATGCGTTGGATGCTATGGTTGCGATTGATATGGCGGCTAGTACGTCATCTGGTGACATAGCCACAGCATTAAAGTATTGTGCTAGTAGTGCGGATATAGCAGGAGTATCATTTAATAAGCTGGCTGCTATGATAGGTACAGTACAGGATAAGACAATGCAATCAGCAGAAACTGTCGGTACATTTATGAATACTTTGTTATCAAGATACAGAAATGTAAAGATTGGTCAGTTCGTAGATGATGATGGTGAAAGTCTATCAGATGTAGAAACAATATTGAATTCAGTAGGTATCAAATTAAGAGATACCAACCAGGAATTCAGAGATTTTGAAACAGTATTAGATGAAGTTGCTAAAAGTTGGAATACATATTCAAGTGTGCAACAAGCTTCTATCGCAAAAGCTTTCAGCGGCACACGACAACAGAACAGATTTTTAGCGCTCATGGAAGGTTACAATAAGACATTAGAGCTTACAGAGGTTGCAGCTAATTCAGCAGGAACAGCAGTTGAGAAGTTTAATAAGTCTTATAAAGAATCGCTTGAAGCTAAAACTAACACTTTACAAGCCTCTTTTGAATCTATGATAATGAACTCTGATATGTCAGAAGTATATGGCGGTATTCTTGATGCAACAACAGCACTTGTAAATCTTATTAATAAGACAAATGCACTTAAAGGTGCTATGGGAGCATTAGCAGTAACAGGTGTTACAAAAGCATTCCTATCTATAAAAACAGGAGCATATGAAGCATATGTTAATCTGAATAAATTCAAGAGTGCAATAGATATAGTAAATGCAGCAAGTATATCTTCAAAAAGCTTTGATAAGTTGTTATTACTGTCTAATGGTTTATCGAAAAGTCAGTTACAGTTAATGCTATCAACGGATGCACTCACTATTAGTCAGAAGAAACAAGTACTTGTTACGGCTGGTCTTAGTGAGGAACAGGCACTTGCACAGCTACAATCCTGGAAGATGGTAGCAGCTAATACAGGTCTTACAGCTTCAACAACAACAGCTTCTAATGCTATTAAAGGTCTTGGAGCATCATTAAAAGCACTTGCAGTTGCACATCCGATATTACTTGCTATAACAGTAACTTTAGGTGCTATTGCAGGAGCAGTTAAGATAGTAGATGCGTTAACAACATCTATGAAAGAACAGCGTGAAGCATTTGAAAATGCACAACAGGACTATACGGATGCATGTACAAAGCTTGATGAGTTAAAAACTAAGCTATCAGAGACTACAAGTAGAATAGCTGAATTAATCGAAAAGTCTAATAATGGTACTATTACATTAGTAGAACAGGCTGAACTTGATAAGTTGAAACTCACTAATGAAGAGTTAAGACTTATGGTACAGAACCAGGAAGAGGTTAAGAAGCAGAAAGCAAAAGAAGCCTCTGACGAAGCATATAAAACATACACAAGAGAAAATCGTATGGAAGCTGACGATACTGCTAGTAAACAGGAACAGTATTACCAAGCATCAAGTGATGCAGATGGTTTCCATGTCGGTGCATTTTTAGACAGAGCGAGTGAATTATCTGATTTTGATTATGCTATTAAAGCTAATGAACAGAAATTAGAGGAATTCCAGAAACAAAATGAAGAATTACAGGCACAATTAAATGCCATTTCTGATGAAAGTCTTAAAGCTCAATACCAACATAGTATTGACCTCAATAATAATCTCATTTCTAATTATACAAATTCCAATGAAAAGTTAAAAGAATCTGCTGAAAAGATGGCAGAAGAAACCTTCTCTGATAAGATAGAGAAGTTTGAAGCATTCAAACAGACATTAATGAATTCTATGAATTCTGATGGCACATTTGATAATCCACAATATCAAGCTATGTGGAATGATATGCAGAAGAAGGAAATGGACTTATACCGATATACTGGTAGGTCTGCTGAATGGAATACAGTTAAACTAGATTCTATTATAGATGATAAAAGTTATCAGGCAATAGTTGATAAGCTTAAAACAGCACTTAATGAAGGTACTCTTACTGAGGATGATATTAAGGGGATTGATGTTCTTAATGATAAGCTGAATGATACTGATTTGATTCTAGAAGATGGACAATCAGCAGCACAGTTGTTTATTAAGTATCTTAACAAGCTTAAAGAGACACAGGATGGAATAGGTGGTACAACATCTTCTAACTTTGACGATCCAACAGATATGTTGAGGGATTTAACAGATAAAGACAGAAAAGATAATACTACCAATCTTGCAGACCTTAAGAATGAAGCAGATATTATTAAGGAAATTCAAAGTGAATTAGAGGAAACTGGAAATATTGGTGTGGATTCTATGAAGAAAATCACAAAACAATATCCAGAAGCTAATAAAGCACTTTCAGATTATATGCAAGGTATAATATCTGAACAAGAGTTATTTTCACAGCTTGAAACTATTTATGAGAATGACAAAAATCAGTATATACAATCTGTAGTAGATAAGTCACAGACTGATGAAGAATTCTTTAATGCAGTTATGACTAATTACCCAGAATTATATAATGAACTTTCTAGTTTGTATGGCAATGACGTTGATAACTGGTCAAATATGGAACAGGCTAAGCTGGAAATTACCAATAAAGCCATTAAGGAATTAGCAGGTGTCTGGTCTGACTATTTCAAAGTTGTTCAGGATGCAAATGGTAAATTGATGGTACAAACAACTGGTTGGTATGATGCAGGTATGTATTCGGCAGATCCAGATGAAGTAGAAGCTATGGATGAAGAATACAACAATATGTACAACCATTTCCAAAGTATTGTTGATGGTGCTAACGCTGCGGTAGATGCTTTAGATAATTATAGCTTTAAACAGGTTAGTTCAAGCATTAATGTCGATTGGAAAGGATTGGGTAAAGATTCCTCATCTTCATCTAGTGGAAGTGATTCATCTTCATCATCTGAGCCATCGCCACAGGACTTCAACTGGGTAGAACGTCTCTTATCCAAAATTTCCAAAGCATATGACCGTTTAAAGAATAAAGTATCTGATACAACACGTACATGGCTTAATCGTAATAATGCCCTCTCCGATTCAATGGAAACATTGTTATCAGAGATTAACGCACAATCAGATGCTTATGATTTTTATATGGATAGATTTAATTCATATGACTTAAGCAATTATTACAAAGATCAGATTGCAAATGGCTCATTTAATATAGAAACTGTCTATGATGAAAATCTTAAGGATGCAATTTCAGATTGCCAGGATTTATATGATAAGGCTCAAGATGCTGCTGATGCTGTACAATCATTAAACATAGAGATAAGACAGCTTGCTAAAAGTAGATTCGATAATATTCAATCACAATTTGAAGAAGTTCTTGGGAAAGTAAATTCTATTAAGGATTTATATAGCAAGGATAATGACCTTTTAGAAGAACAGGGTTGGTTTGCTTCTACTCTGCTTAATAATTCTATGATGGAACAGGAACAAAAGAATCTTGAAAAACTTGAACAGGAAAGAGATGCACTTACAAAGGCACTTAATTCTGCTATGGCTTCAGGTAAGATTGAGGCTGAATCTGAGGACTGGTATTCTATGCAGTCTGCTATAGATGATTGTACCTCTTCCATATATGATGCTAAAAAGGCATTGGTTGAGTATGATAATGCTATAAGACAGATTAATTGGGATGCTTTCGATAGAACAAGGGATGATGTCAGCAACCTTATAGACGAAACTCAGTTTCTTGTTGACTTACTAAAGGATGAAGATATTACTGATGATAATGGTAATATGAATGACAATGGCAAGGCTGCACAGGCATTAATCGCACAGAAGTATCAATTATATCTTAATCAGGCTAAAGCTTATAAGGATGAGATACTTAAAATTAATGAAGAGTTGGCTAATGATCCTTATGATAAGGAATTACTGGATAGGAAGCAGGAACTTATTAAGGCTCAACAGGATGCTATTAATTCAAGTATATCTGAAAAGGATGCTCTTAAGGATTTAGTTCAAGAAGGTTATGATACATTTCTTGATAAACTTGATGAAGTCATCCAAAAGTATAAAGACCTTATGAGTCAGCAAAAGGATGCTTATGATTATGAGAAATCTATAGCTGAAAAAACAAAGGCTCTTAATGCTTTAGAGAAACAATATTCTGCCGTTCAAGGAGATAATTCTGAGGAAGGCAAGAAAAATATTCAGCAACTTAAAGATCAGATTAACAGTGCAAAAGATGATTTGAAAGATACTGAATACGAAAAGCTTATAAGCGATACTCAAGCTATTTTAGATAATCTTGCCGATACTACAAAAACGTGGCTTGATGAGCGACTTGATTCATTTGATATAACTATGCAGGAAATTATTGACCAGTCTAATGAAAATGCTTCTAATATCTCACAGACTATCACTGATACTGCTGAGAACTATGGTTATAAGCTTAGTGAATCTATGTCAAATATATGGAGTACAAACGCTAGTAATATAACAAATGGTATTAATAGTGTATTAGGTGACTTCAGTAACAAGTTTGTTGAAGGCAACAACGCTATTAATAAGGTTTGTGGTGACATTAATGCTGCTGTACAAGGTTTATTGAAGAATAGTAATGATGAAGCACAAAGAGTTGCTGATGAGATTGCTAGACAGCAGGCAGAACAGAATGCTAATACCGATGGTGGTTATTCTGATGGCGGTGGTTCATCTGATAGTGGTGATGATTGGTCTGATAATTGGGATAACTCTGATAGTGGCTCATCCGATGATGGTGGGGCTGATGGAGTTGATTGGATATACAGCCCTGACGATTTCCCGAAGGACGAATTGGATATATCAAGCTCGATCGTAGATAGAATTAAGTGGCATGACTATGATTCATCTTTTAGTGCAAGAGCTGGTTATTATGAACAGATGGGTAATGATGATCCTTATTATGGAACAAGTGAGCAAAATATACAAATGTTAGAGTATATGAAATCTCACGGACTAAAGAAAGGCTCTAAATCTGCTCATGGTGGTCTTACTCTTACAGATGAAGATGGTCTTGGTTCAGAAGTAATCTTCTCTAAGAAGTATGGTACACTTCGTAAGTTAGATACGGGCGATATGGTATTTAACAAAGACCAAGTAGAAAAGCTTTGGAATCTTTCTAAGGGTATTACCACTCCGAATATGTATATGGATAACTTAGGTGCTAAGTTGCCAGATATTCCTAATATATCGAATAACTTGGCTAATAAGGTTGATGTATCATATGGTGATGTGTCATTATCGTTCCCAAATGTTCACAATTATGAAGACTTTATGAAACAAGCACAACAAGATCCTAAATTTGAAAAGATGGTTCAGAATATGACTCTTGGACAGACTTTAGGTAGAAATTCACTTAGTAAACTGACCTTTAGATAAGGTTTATGGGCGTACTAGCTTTATGTTGGTATGCCCTTATATTGATTAATAAATCAGATTTACGAATGTATGTTTCTGTGGTATTCTGTCGATTATTGGTATATAATAAAATTATGATAAAAGTTTTATCTTAGTTTTATGGAGAGGAGGTAAATATGAAAATGGCAGGTAAATATGTATTACCAGATCCAGATGATAGATCAAAGAATGACCCTTGTATAATTTTAGAAACAAGAAAAGTGTTGGGCTTATATAATCAGGCACATACTGAAGATGAGGATATGCAAAAAGTTACACCTAAAGTTCAAGATTGGATAACTCAAACTGCTAAAAATAAAGGTTGGGATGATGTTAAATTCGCTGGTGGTCAGTGTATTTTAGAAAATACTTTTAACAATTGAAAATGAAGATTCATAGAGCAGGACTAATCTCCTGCTCTTTTTTCAATTACAACTAAATACAAAACACATAAAGACACATTAGTTCACGCTAGTGTGTCTTTTTATTATGTTAAAAATTATTAAGAATTATTAAAGATATTAAAATTAAGGATAGATTGGAGAATATAAGATGTCAAATAAGTTAGTAAAAACAAAAAGTAATATAGAAAAGAAGCTGGAATATTATGAAAGACATTGCAGAACTCTTGAAAAAGAGATAGGAATGTTACAGGCTGAAAAAGAAAATCTCAAGAAAGAGAATGTTGAGTTACAGTTAAAGTTAGGAATAGACTTAGAGCATATTAAACAGAATAATGCAATGGATAGAAAGGTTATTGCCAATGCTTTATACTCGCAGAAGTTATTTAACGATGGTAAAGCGGAGATGGATGAGGCATTAGCAGTATTGACTAATGAAATAGAGAAAGCAAAAGAATTGAACAAAGAATATAAGAATATTACAGATGCTTTGTTAGAAGAAATGTTTAATAAGGATAACTATAAAAAGTAAAAACAGCATATGTAGAGCAGATTTATGTACCCCCTGTCCGTTATGGATGGGGGATTTTTAATTATAACTAAACGATTGTGATTAAACATAAGATTATAAATATTTGAATATTATAAAACAAACAGATATTGTGAGGGATTCGATTGAAAAAAGAAGAACGAAAAATTAAAGTAAATGTATTTTATGGTGGAGAAAAATTAGTAGATTGTATGGGTAGAGTTATTAAGAAACATACAAAGTAAGTATAGAAAAATATCCTTGTGTCGTGTATATTATTGGTTATGGTGTGCATTGATACAAGGATATAATTATTTAAACGATTGGAGATTAAAATATATGGGTAATCGTGCAGTATTATATCTGAGATTAAGTAAAGAAGATGCAGATAAGGTTAACAAAGGAGATGACAGTTCAAGTATTAAAAGCCAGAGACTTATGCTGACAGATTATGCCTTGGAGAAAGGCTTTAAGATAGTAAAGGTTTATTCTGATGATGATGAATCAGGATTGTATGACGACAGACCTGGATTTGAAGAAATGATTCTTGATGCAAAAATGGGTGAATATGATGTAATTATTGCAAAGTCGCAGTCAAGATTTTCAAGGAATATGGAACACATTGAAAAGTATTTACATCATATGCTGCCAAACTTAGGGATAAGGTTTATAGGTGTTGTTGATGGAGTTGATACTGACAACGAAGGTAATAAAAAGAGCAGACAGATTAATGGTCTTGTAAATGAATGGTATTGTGAGGATTTATCCAAAAATATCCGTTCAGCCTTTAAAGCTAAGATGAAGGATGGTCAGTTTTTAGGCTCATCATGTCCGTATGGATATATACGTGATCCTAAGAATCATAATCATCTTATTATAGATAATTATGCCGCAAAGGTTGTGCAACGTATATATGATTTATATATATGTGGATACGGCAAGGCTAAAATAGGTTCTATATTATCTAGTGAGGGTATATTAATTCCATCTATCTATAAGCGTGAGGTCTTACATCAAAATTATCATAATGCCTGTGAATTAGAAACAACATCTACATGGTCATATCAGACAATAGCTACCATATTAAACAATGAGGTGTACATAGGACACTTAATACAAAACAAAGCTAATACATTGTCATATAAGGATAAGAGAAAAGTGGTACTTCCCAAAGACAAATGGATTAAAGTTGAGAATACGCATGAAGCGATTATTGACATTGATACATATAATCGTGTGCAGGAATTACAAAAGGTGAGAAGAAGAGAGGTAAAAGATACCGAGCCGAATGGAATTTTTTCAGGACTTGTATTCTGTGCTGATTGTGGTCATGCGATGGCAAGAAAGTATGCCAGACGAGGACAAAAAGGGTTTATAGGATATATATGCAAGATATATAAGACTATGGGAAAAAGCTTTTGTGTAAGTCATAGTATTAATGTGGATGAATTAGAAGAAGCAGTTTTATTATCTATAAAAGAAGAAGCAAGGGAAATTCTTAAGCCAGATGATATTGATACACTAACAAAGATGAGCATATGTGATAGGAATAGCAGTTTTTATCAGCAGCAGATAGAAGAACTTAACAAGAGGCTTGATAAGATTAGTGTATATAAAAAGAAGACATATGATAATTATATGGAAGAGATTATATCTAAGGAAGAATACTTGAAATATGTCAGGGACTATGATGTTGAGAGAAAGAAGATAGAAAGTGAAAAGGAGGAAGTATTAGATAAGATAGAATCACAGAAGGAACTAGATAATGAATATGATGAATGGGTTGAAGCATTTAAGGATTACATTAATATAGAAGAATTAACAAGAGATATTGTTGTTGAGCTTATAGAAAAAATAGAAGTAAATGCAGATGGTTCAATTAACATTCACTATAGATTTAACAATCCATATTCTGTGTAGATAAACGTGAATGATTCTATTAAGGATTGTATTAATGAATTCTATTAATGATGAATAAAAGTGACTACTATATGAATATGCCACCTGTGTTGCAATGGCAGAACACATAAGCGGGGCAGAGAATGTATTTGTTGATAAAATGAATGAGAAAGCCCGTGAACTAGGAATGAGCAACACACATTTTATTAACTGCTGTGGACTTGATGTAGACGGACATACATCAAGTGCGAGAGATGTAGCGGTTATGAGCCGGGAGCTTATTAATAACCACCCACAGATAAAAGAATTCAGCAGTATATGGATGGAAAGCATAACACACATTACAAGAAAAGGCGAGAAGGATTTCGTGCTTACCAATACTAATAAGCTTATGAAACAGTATGCCTATGCCACAGGCTTAAAGACAGGTTCAACGAGCAAGGCAGGCTGCTGCCTGTCGGGAACAGCCAATAAAGACGGAATAGACCTTATAGCAGTTGTTATGGCGGCACCGACAAGCAAGATACGATTCAGTGATGCGATAACGCTTCTTAATTATGGTTTTAATGTGTGCAGTATATATAAAGATGAAGAACCGCTTGATACAGAGAGCATTAAAATCTCATCGGGCAGGCAGGATAAGATTAGGATAACAAAGGAAAAAGACTATTCATATATGTTCATTAATAAATATAACAATGATGATATAAGACGGGACTGCATAATTAATGATAATATTAAAGCTCCATTAAAAGAGGGTGATGAGGTAGGCGTTATTAAATATTATTACAATGAGGCTTATATTGGAAGTGTTAAGATAATAAGCTGCGAAAATGTTGATACAGCAGGCTTTATGGACACGGTTAAGAAAATATTTAAAAGCTTACTTTAATTAAAGTAGTGCCATTTGCCGTATAATATGCTATATTATTAAATAATATTCATTAAGGGAATCACAAGGACACAATTATGGATTTATTTGATTATATGCGAAAGACTAATCAGGAGAATGATTCTCCTCTTGCGATGAGATTAAGACCAAAAACTTTGGAAGAAGTTGTAGGACAACAGCATATTGTTGGTAAGGATAAGCTTTTATACAGGGCTATAAAGGCGGATAAATTAAGCTCTATTATATTTTATGGACCTCCTGGAACTGGAAAGACTACATTAGCCAAGGTTATTGCCAATACGACAAGTGCGGATTTCTGTCAGATTAATGCTACAGTAGCAGGCAAGAAAGAGATGGAAGATGTTGTAGAGAGGGCGAAAAATAATCTTGGAATGTATGGTAAGAAGACAATACTTTTTGTAGATGAGATACATAGGTTTAATAAGGGGCAGCAGGATTATCTTCTGCCATTCGTGGAAGACGGAACTATTGTGCTTGTTGGTGCAACAACAGAAAATCCATATTTTGAGGTTAATGGAGCCTTGATTTCAAGGTCTATAATATTTGAGTTAAAACCATTGTCAAAGGAAGATATCAAAGAGATACTAAAGAGAGCTGTATACGATAAAGAAAGAGGTATGGGAAGCTACAAGGCTGACATAGATAATGATGCTTTGGAGTTTCTTGCTGATATAGCAAATGGCGATGCAAGAAGTGCACTTAATGCGATAGAACTTGGAATACTTACAACTGACAGGTCAGATGACGGACTTATACATATAGATTTAAAGACAGCAGAACAGTGTATACAAAAAAGGGCTGTCCGATATGATAAGACGGGTGATAATCATTATGATACCATATCAGCATTTATTAAAAGTATGAGGGGGTCTGACCCTGATGCAGTAAGTTATTATCTGGCAAAGATGTTATATGCAGGTGAAGATATAAAGTTTATTGCAAGAAGAATAATGATATGTGCAAGTGAAGATGTAGGCAATGCAGACCCTTACGCATTAGTTGTTGCTACGAATGCAGCACTTGCAGTTGAGAGGATAGGTATGCCGGAGGCAAGGATAATTCTTTCACAGGCGGCGTTATATGTTGCCTGTGCACCTAAGAGCAACTCTTGTTATATGGCAGTTGACAAGGCTATGGAACTTGTTAAGACAACCAAGACAGCACCTGTGCCGGCACATTTGCAGGATGCACATTATAAGAGTGCTTCAAAGTTAGGACACGGCATAGGTTATAAATATGCACACGATTATCCTAACCACTATGTGAAGCAACAGTATTTACCTGATGGACTTGAGGACGTAAAGTTCTATGAACCAACAGATAATGGCTATGAGAAGCAGATAAAGACACATTTAAAAAAGATTAATTCGGAGACGTAGAACTGATGAGAGAGTATATTAACAGACTTTCAAGAGGAAAGTTCAGATATGACATTCCAGATATAATACAACCTGATGATGTTATTATAGAAGATGTTATCTGTGACACAATACATAATGCAGAATTTCATATACAGGCGCAAGATGTAATTAAGGGGGTAGTATACTCTGATAATGCCAAGGTGACAGTGCTTACACCGTCATTTGCGGGAAAAGACAGTGATATTAAATACGTTATAGATGCAAGGGGACTTTCAGAGGGGGACAGCATAGAAGGAGAGTTCACGCTTGTTACTAATGCTGGAGAGAAAGAGGTATTATACAGCTTTACAGCAGTTAAAGAAACAGTAGATACAAGCCTTGGAAAAGCGGATAACCTGTTCCATTTTACTAATCTTGTGCAGGTTAATAAAGAAGAAGCAGTAAGCTTATACAGATCCGATAAATTCAAAAAAATATTCTTACAGGGTGATGATGTATTAAATAATCTTTACGATGTCCTGTATGACAGAGAAAATGTATATGAGTCAATGGAGGAGTTCTTAATAGCAATTAAGAAAAAGTCTGCTCTTACTTTCAGTGTTGATAATAATATAAGAGATTATAATATAGATGGTGCTAACGAAAAGGACAGCATAATTATAGAAAAGAACGGCTGGGGCTATATAAAGCTTGACGTACAGTGTGAAGCACCATTTATTAAGATGAAAAGAGGAATAATAACTTCTGATGATTTCATAGGTGATGTATATGAGCTGGATTATATAATAGATGATAAGCTTCTTCATGCAGGCAATAACTATGCGTATATTATAATAAGCTCTTACAGTCATCAGGAAGTAATAGAGATTACAATAAATGGAAAAGAGATTGTTAATGACAGCGGCTTTGATGAACACAGAGAGATAAGAACTGCAAAGAGCAGGCTTACAGCAGAATATCTCCAGTTCAGAATGAAACGCATAACCAAGCAGGAATGGGTTATTAACACTAATAAAATTCTTGACAGAGTTCGTGGATTGAAGAAATCGGACATAATATTTGACGTATTGCAGGCTGGTGTTAATTTTATATCAGGTGATGATTACAATGGAAGCAGAATTCTTGAGAACATTAAGGACAGGGTATTAAGCGATGTTGATAATCATATTGAGTTATACAGTCTTTACCTTTATGTAAGCACGCTTGAAAGAAAAGATGCAGGATATACATCAGATGTAGCCCAGATAGTTACAGAGTGTTATGAACACGGATATGACAGCTGGGTGCTTTTGTGGATATTATTCTATATAGACGGACAGTCTGAGAATAACAAGAGCATTAAGCTTATAAGAATAAAGGATTGCTTTAATGATGGCTGTATAAGCCCGGTTATGTATTTAGAGGCACTTAATATATATAATGCACAGCCAGAGCTGTTAAGGCTGTTTAACAGATTTGAGATTCAGGTGATAGCATTTGGTATAAAGTACAATATGATTACAGAAAAGCTTGCAAAGCAGGCAGCGGCTGTAATTGCCAATGAAAGAATTACTAATAAAGATAATATAGAGATATTAAAAAAACTTTATACAATATATGAAGAAGATGACATATTAGAAGTATTAATATCACATATGGTAAGGGAAGGAATAGCTGGTGAGGAAGCATTTCCATTTTATGAGAAAGCGGTTCTTAGAGGCATAAGAATAACAAGATTATATGAGTTCTATATGGCAAGCATAAAGAAAGATATAAAGGTGAGAATTCCAAGAATTGTCCTTTTGTATTTTACATATGATTCAGGTATTAATTATGAATGGAAGTCCTTCTTATATGCCAATGTTGTCTATAATAAAGCATTCTATAAGGATATATATGATTCGTACGAGCAGATGATAGAACTGTATCTTTATGAGCAGTTAAAGGCCGGCTGTATCAATAATGACCTTATGTATCTTTACAGACAATTTTTAAAGCCACAGCTTATCAATAATGAAACAGCAGAATATGCGGTTAAGTTAAGATTTATGTATCGTGTAACTGCTGATTGCAGTAAAGTAAAAGCTGTTATAGTAAAATGCGGCTATATGAAAGAGCCTGCAATATATGAGATGACAGGCAATGATATATATATTCCGCTTTATATCTCTAACTGTTCTATGGCATTTATCTGTACGGACGGAGTTATAAGAAGAAACACTGTCAATTATGAGATAGAAAAGATATTAGAAGAACCACTGGATATAACATTGTTAGATGAATATGACATTGAAGAGCCATATATAGCTTTATTCAGAGCAGATTATTGCAGAAAGAAGCATATATATAATGCGGATACACCATCTATATATAAGAAAGCGGCGATGGTTAAAGGAGTTACATACGAATACCGACAACTTATTAATTCGTGGCTTATTGAATATTATAAAGAATATTATGAAGGTGAAACCTTTAATGATGAGTACAGTGACCTTATTAAAGATGGTCTTGATATCAATACGGCACAGGGGCTTATTGAAATACTTTTGGAGTACGGAATGTATTATGAGGCAAGGGAACTTATGGAACGCTACGGCTATACAATAGTTCCAGCAGGCAAGATGTTTAAGTTCATAGTACACGAGCTTACTGCTTCGGTTAATAAGGAAAGCTATAAAGATATATTGTGTGAATATGTGTTCAGGAATCATCTGTATAATGAGCTGGTACTTGAATATATGGTTGATAATTATAATGGTTCAGACAAGGATATGTACAGGTTGTGGAAGAGTGCATCTGATTTTGGCGTAAATATTAAAAATCTTTCTGAGAGGGTTATCTCACAGTATATGTTTACTCAGGATAAAGATTATTATGATAAGCTTACACAGGTATTTACAGATTATTATAATAAAGGTGCATCACAGCTGATAGCCAAAGCATATATAGCTTATAATTCATTTTTATATTTTATTAAAGGAAAAAATGTAAGTGACATAACATTTACGGTTGTAAAAGAATGTTACAAAGATAAGATTGGTATTCCTGTAATATGCCTTGCTGCGTGGCTTAAAAAAGTATCAGAGAATATAAAAGAATTGAATAAACCAGATATTAAAGACACAGCACAGAAGATTCTTGATGAATTATGTGCAAAAGAGATAATCTATGATTATTATAAACGTTTTAATGGTGTTCTTAATATACCGTATAATGCATGTGGTGTTACAGTGATTGAGTATTATGGCAATCCTGATAATAAAGTTGTCATTAATTATAAAGTTAATGATGCTAAAGAATATGCAAGTGCAGTTATGAAATGTGATAACTGCGGAGTATTTACATACAGACTTTCATTGTTCTATAACGACAAGGTTATATATAATTATACAATTGGAACAGACACTAATACGAAGGAATATAACATATTGTACGATAACCTTAATGATGGAGATAATAAGGGCAGATTTGATGCAATTAATGAATGTCTTGCAAGCGAGGAGCTAAGGGATATGGTTACATTAAAGAAGCTTATGGAAAGCTATGCAGTAGAAGATTATGTGACAAAGCAGTTGTTTGTACCAGAGAATATGAGGCAGTAAGACTAAATTCCTGCTAAGAATGGAGATAGTTATGAACGATACAGATTTGATAATAGGAGTGGAGCTGCTTGAGGATAATATACAGATGTGTGTGTATGACAGTGAGTTAAAAGCACCAGTGGCAGCAGATACCGAAAAAGACAAAACTTTATCAGAGAATATAAAAGCTGTTATTAATAAGAAAAATGCCAGCAGTGTAGCTTCTATATGTGTTGTTGTTCCTGATTTTACCAAAGATACACTGGAGATTGTAAAGGAGGAGCTGTACAATGCAGGTGTTGCAAATGAGCAGTACCAGATAATAAGCAGAATAGAAAGCTTTGCATATTATGCGTACAGCCAGAAGAAGGAACTTTATCAGAATGGTACAGTGCTTATGGATTACAATGCTTCGGGAATTGATGTATACAGATTGTACTGCAATAAGATTGGTGATATGCAGTACATATTACAGGAGCATACATTAAGCCAGCCTGAAGGAAGTACAATAGAAAAGGCTTCACATTCCGTTACCTTGTATATGACAGAATATTTTAAGAAGCACAGGGCTTCAAGTGTATATCTTACAGGTATGGGATTTGATGTGGACAGGCTTCCAGATGAATTCACCAAAGTATTAGTTGCAGGAAGAAAAGCATTTGTTGGGCAGAATTTATATGTAAGAGGTGCGTGCTTTGCAGCGTTGGAGTATATATCTCCACAGGTATTTGGTAATGTGTGCCTTCTTACAGATGGCAGGATAAAAGCTGATATTGAAACGGATATATCAGAACACGGACGTCCTATGAAGTTTAGAATTGTCAAAATGGGAACTAACTGGTATATGGCAGAAAGAACAATTGATTTTATTATTGAAGATGTGTCGGTTATAAATTTCCAGATTATATGGCCGGACGGAAAATATATAGAAAAGCAGGTTGATATAAGCTCTATTCCTTACAGGGAAGGAAAGACAACAAGAATATCAATGAATGTAAAGGCATCTTCACAGGATAAATGTATTGTTACAGTAAAAGACCTTGGTTTTGGTGAGATATATCAGGCATCGGATAGTGTTATAGTTGAAGAACTGGATTTAAGTGAGGCAGATGTATGAGTGCAATGATTTTGTGCAGGGGGAAGGTTGCAGACAATCCTTTATATATAATGCAGTCAGGTATCAGATTGTATACAGAAGAAGAACTGTGTTATTATATTTACAATAATATATATATACTTACTAATGATTTTATCAATGATGAGCTTATAACATTTCTTAGGGATGAAGTGGGAAATACAGCACTTGCCCAGAGATTAACCATAATGAAAAGTAATAATGAGCTGTTGGCAAGTATGCTTGTCACAATACTTAAATCAGTTGATTATTATTCTTTGGAACAGATTGAAAAGATAAGCGAAATACTGAATACGCTTGATAATCAGAATGCTTATGAAAGACTTGGATTAAGAGGGGACAGTTTTCTTTCTAATGAGTGCTTCTATAAGGCGGTTGACTGTTATAAGCAGATTATAGATGAATACAGCAATGCTGCCCCGGCAGCGTTCTTAGCAGGTGTGTACCATAATATGGGTGTTGCACTTGCAAGAATGTTCTTATATAATGAGGCTTCATACAGCTTTATGAAAGCATATGAGATAGGACAGCATAAGAATTCATACAAGTGTTACCTTGCGGCAAAGTGGTTTATGGATAAAGACGGAAGTGTTATTAATGAAGATGTGCCAGAGGAGGAGTATATCATAAGAAGAAAGATAGAACAGCTTATGGATAATGCTGCGTATCAGGACGAGATTAGAAAGCTTAATGACACAGAGAAGTATAAAAATGCAGGAGATGTGGCAGGGTATCATAAAGTATTAGATGATATTCTTACCAATTGGAAACAGGATTATTATAAATATACTGCGAGGTGATAAGACAAGTGGGATTATTCAAATTCTTAAAAAATAATTATGACAGTGATGAGGATTTAAAAGACCTTGAGGAGCTTGTGTATGAAGATGAGAATGGATTTAGAAATAAACGTTCTATTAATGATATGATACACAGCTATCAGGTGGGTTCGTATACTGGCAGTAATCATAATGATGATCTGGAAGAAGAATTATATAAGACGGCTGGCAGTGATGCATCTGCTGATGAATTCAGAGGGCTGACAGAAAAGACTAAGAAACAGCAGGCAGATGTGTTAAAGGAAGAAGAAAAATATGACCACCTGCTTAACAGTATACAGGCACAGACGCTTATAAGAACAGTTGATAAGGTTAATCTTGGCGGAGCGGTCAATAATACGCAGGATAATCTTGAAGAGGTTGACACGGCAGGATTTACAGGCTCAGAGGTTGGGAGCTTTGTTAAAAGCCAGTGTGATATTATGGAGGAAGCTTCAAGATATATAGAAAATGCCAAGGTAGAATATGACAGTGTAACTGATTATTATGAGGATATACAAAGAATCGAGAATGCACCGGAAAATATAAAGCTTAAGCTTATGTATGCGGCAGACCGTGTTGATAATCTGTCGGTTGACAGGCGTATTTTTAAATCACCGGAGAACAAGCTTTCCAACAAAGTGTACCGTATGATGGAATCTTATGAGGAAGATTTTCCAGAGGCACTTGTAAAGCTGAGGCACGATGAAGAAGATTACAATACAGTATTAAAGAATGTAAGAATGATTAAGGGTGAGAGGTCAATGTATCGTATAGAGGCAAATGACCTTGTGAAAAAACAGCTTAGAATTAAGAAGTATTCAGTACTTATGCTGGCACTTCTTGTAGGGGTGTTTGTTATATTTCTTCTTATATCAGCGGCTTCACCAGATGATGAACACATTGGAATGTTCATAACAGTTGTAATACTTGCACTTACGCTTTCGCTTGGTCTGTTTGCTTATCTTAAATCAACAGAACGAAAAGTGTATGTGACAGAGGTAAAGCTTAATAAAGCAACAGCACTTCTTAATAAGTACAAGATAAAGTATGTAAATGCTGTAAATGTGCTTGAATATGAATATAGCAAATATGCGGTAAAGAGTGCATTTGAGCTTGAGCAGAAGTTTCAGGCATATGTTGAGATGAAAGATGAACAGCGTAAAATACTTGAGATAACAAGTAATCTTAATGAGGCAGAAGCGGAGCTTACAGATATATTAAGACAGCTTGGTGTAATTGATACACATATATGGATAGGACAAGTTAAGGCGATACTTAATCCTAAAGAAATGGTAGAGGTAAGACATAATCTTTCCATAAGACGCCAGAAGTTAAGAGAACAGATAGAATATAATGAATCAAGAATAGAAGATGCAAGAAATAATATTAAAAATGTGACTAAAAAGAATAAGGTGCATGCCAAGGAAGCTATGCAGGTTCTTGAGATTTATGAGAAAAGACATAAGAATAATTAAAATAATACTTGCGAAATATGAGCATTGTGTTACAATTGAGAGTGGTTTTTTGCGAAATGATTAACAATGTGTAAATAGCGCAAGAAGGAGGATAAGATGAAAGAAAGACTTGATGCAATCAAAGAAAATGCGTTGTCACAGATAAAGGCAACAGATTCTCTTGATAAGTTAAATGATATCAGAGTTGCTTTTCTTGGTAAAAAAGGCGAGCTTACTGAAGTTTTAAAGGGTATGAAGGAGGTAGCTCCTGAGGACAGACCTAAGGTTGGACAGATTGTCAACGAAACAAGACAGGCAATTGAAGAAGTATTAGAGGCTGCCAAGAAAGAGCTTGCTGCCAAGAAGAGAGAGCTTCAGATGAAGGCAGAGGTAATTGATGTAACACTTCCAGCCAAGAAAGCTGAACTTGGACATAAACATCCTAATATGCTTGCGCGTGAAGAAATAGAAAAGATATTTATAGGAATGGGATACGAAGTTGTAGAAGGTCCAGAGGTAGAATATGATTATTACAACTTTGAGGCACTTAATATTCCAGCTAACCATCCAGCAAAAGATGAACAGGATACATTCTATATCAATGATAAAGTTGTTCTTAGAACACAGACATCACCTGTTCAGGCAAGAGTTATGGAAAAAGGCAGACTTCCAATAAGAATGATTTCACCTGGACGTGTATACAGAGCAGATGAAGTTGATGCAACCCATTCACCTTGCTTCCATCAGGTTGAAGGTCTTGTAATTGATGAGAACATAACATTTGCTGACCTTAAGGGAACACTTGCAGAATTCGCTAAGGAGTTATTCGGTGAAGATACTAAGGTTAAGTTCAGACCACATCATTTCCCATTCACAGAGCCTAGTGCCGAGATGGATGTAAGCTGCTTTAAATGTGGCGGCAAGGGATGCCGTTTTTGTAAGGGTGAGGGCTGGATTGAAATACTTGGCTGCGGAATGGTTCACCCACATGTATTTGAAATGTGCGGAATTGATAAAGATAAATATACAGGTTTTGCGTTTGGCGTAGGTCTTGAAAGAGTTGCCCTTCTTAAATACGAAATCGATGATATGAGATTGTTATACGAGAATGATACAAGATTCTTAAAGCAGTTCTAATTAATAATAAGTGGAGGATAAGTATGGATACATCTATTAAATGGATAAAGGACCTTGTTCCAGGTTTAGAGTGTACAAATCAGGAATTCAGAGATGCTATGACTCTTTCAGGTACTAAGGTAGAATGTTTTAATGAGCTTGATAAAAATCTGGATAAAATTGTTGTAGGACAGATTGTTTCAGTAGAAAGACATCCAGATGCAGACAAGCTTGTAGTATGTCAGGTGAATGTAGGAAATGAAACTGTTCAGATAGTTACAGGTGCTCCTAATATTGAACCAGGAACAAGTGGACAGAAAGTTCCAGTTGTTCTTGACGGCGGACGTGTGGCTGGCGGACACGATGGAAGTCCACTTCCAGAAGATGGAATTAAGATTAAAAAAGGCAAGTTAAGAGGCGTTGAGTCTTATGGAATGATGTGTTCAATTGAAGAACTTGGTTCATCAAGAGAATTCTATCCAGATGCAGCAGAAAATGGTATTTATATATTTGGTGATGATGCCAAAGTAGGAGAGAGTGCTGTAGAATATCTTGGACTTGATGATACAGTATTTGAATATGAGATTACTAACAACCGTGTAGACTGCTATAGTATCCTTGGTATCGCAAGAGAGGCAGCAGCTACATTCAGAAAGCCATTCAATCCTCCAGTTGTTAATGCTACAGGCAATAGCGAAGATGTTAATGACTATATTAAGATTGAAGTAGCAGCTAAGCAGCTTTGCAAGAGATATACAGCAAGAGTTGTTAAGAATATAAAGCTTGCTCCATCACCAAAGTGGATGCAGCACAGACTTATGACAGCAGGCATCAGACCTATTAATAACATAGTAGATATTACTAACTATGTTATGATAGAATATGGTCAGCCAATGCACGCTTATGATTATGATACAATCGCTGATAAGAAGATTATTGTAAGAACTGCTGCTGAGAATGAGAAGTTCGTTACACTTGATGGACAGGAAAGAACACTTGATTCAGAAGCACTTCTTATATGTGATGGAGAAAAGGCTATTGGTCTTGCTGGTATTATGGGTGGTGAGAACTCAATGATAACAGATGATGTTAAGACAATGCTTTTTGAAGCTGCAACATTTGATGGAACTAATATAAGAAAGTCAACTAAGAAGATTGGTTTAAGAACAGATGCTTCTGGTAAGTTTGAGAAGGGCTTAGATCCAGAGCTTGCACTTGAAGCTATGAACAGAGCCTGTGACCTTATAGAACAGTTAGGTGCAGGTGAAGTAGTTGGCGGTGTTGTTGATATATATGATGAGCCGGTATCTAAGAAGAGAATATCATTTGAACCAGATAAGTATAATGCACTTCTTGGAACAAATGTATCAAAGGAAGATATGCTTTCATATTTCAAGAGACTTGAAGTAGAATATGATGAAGCTTCTAATGAGCTTATTATTCCTACATTCAGACAGGATCTTAACAGAGATGCAGATATTGCAGAGGAAGTAGCAAGATTCTTCGGATATGATAATATTCCTACAACACTTCCAAAGGGTTCTACAACAATGGGTAAGATACCATTTGAGAGAAGTATTGAAGATGTAGCAGGTGAAGTTGCACAGTTCTGTGGATTCTCACAGGCTATGACATATTCATTTGAAAGCCCTAAGGTATTTGATAAGCTTAAGCTTGCGGCCGACTCAGAATACAGAAAGACAGTGGTTATCTCTAATCCATTAGGAGAAGATTTCTCAATAATGAGAACACTTCCTGTTAATGGTATGCTTACATCATTATCAACTAACTATAACAGACGTAATAAGAATGTTAAGTTATATGAGCTTGCAAAGGTATATCTTGCAGCAGATGATGTTAACGAGCTTCCAGATGAGAGAGTTATGTTCACGCTTGGAGCATTTGGAGATGTTGATTTCTTCCAGATGAAGGGTGTAGTTGAAGAATTCCTTGAAAGAATTGGAATGAGAGTTAAGCCGGAATACAATCCAGAGGCAGGAATTACATTCCTTCACCCAGGACGTCAGGCAGAGATTATCTATGATGGAACAAAGATTGGCTATATGGGTGAATTACATCCAGATGTAGCAGATACTTATTCATTAGGCGACAGAACATATATTGTTGTTATTGACCTTTCAATTGTAACTAAGATGGCAAGCTTTGACAGAAAGTTTGAGGGTATTGCCAAGTTCCCAGCAGTTACAAGGGATATAAGTATGGTTATGCCTAAGTCAGTTCTTGTAGGAAAGATTGAGAAGATAATCGAGAAACGCGGCGGAAGCATACTTGAGAGTTACAAGTTATTTGATATATATGAAGGTGCCCAGATTAAAGAGGGCTACAAGTCAGTAGCATATTCAATATCTTTTAGAGCTAAGGACAGAACACTTGAGGATAAGGATATCACACCAGTAATGGAGAAGATAT
>CDZK01048327.1_pt1 | contig 65281 bp, 60 predicted proteins | sample 557401 | NCBI WGS metagenome assembly CDZK01 (sample SAMEA3182108, study PRJEB8094) | gut metagenome | biome: human; feature: gut; material: Stool; isolation source: human stools | place: Canada | collected 2013-04-25 | reverse complement strand
CTCCTGAAGCCTGTGGAGAATCAGCCCTCTGTGGCGGAGACCTCTCAGGCCATCCTGCGGGCTCTGGGCTGAGTTCCGCCCCGCGGAACAATCTATCACGTATATTTAAGGAGGAATTTCCTATGCTGAAAGTCGTTGGCGTCGGGAAGAGCCACTATGCGGACTATGTGAAGTCCATCAGCTCTCCCGACATTGAAATGGAGCAGATCACCCCCAATGTGTATGCCTTCCCCGGCATCCGGGGCTGCGACCCGTCCATGGTCCTCACCAGCCAGGGCGCCGTGTTCATCGACACCGCCCAGTGGATCACCCAGCTGGAGCAGATGATCGATTTCGCCAAGGAGAAGTGCGGCGGCGTCAAGTATGTGATCAACACCGAGTCCCACATCGACCACGTCTTCGGCAACCCCTACCTGAAGAAGGCCGGCGCCACCATCATCTCCCACGAGAAGATGGTGGACAGCTACTACAAGATTCCCCCCGCCTTCAATCAGACCACCTATGAGTACAACCTGGACCTGCTGAAGCGCCAGGATCCCACCCAGGTCTCCAAGCTGCTGCCCGAGGGGGAGGAGGAGATCGGCAAGCCCGACATCACCTTCTCCGACCACATGACGCTGAAGCTGGGCGACCACACCTTCCAGATCTTCCACACTCCCGGCCACTCCCCCGAGCAGTCCAGCGTCTATGTCCCCCAGGAGCGGTGCGTCTTTGTGGGCGACAACATCTTCAACGCCTGCCAGATCTGGCTCCACAGCGTGGACTTCGACGACCTGTTCCACAGCCTGGACTGGCTGCAGAGCCTGGATGTGGACTACATCATCCCCGGCCACGGCCCCGTGAAGGGCAAGGAGTGCATCGTGGAGAACAAGCAGTTCCTGTACGCCTGGCTGGCCGCCGTGGGCGAGGGCATCGAAAAGGGCTGGAGCAAGGAGGAGTGCGTGGAGCGCATCAGCTTCGCTGACCGCTGCCCCATGGACATCGGTCAGCCGGAGTGCATGGAGTACGTCCAGACCAACAATGTCCGCAAGTGCTATGACTACCTCATGCGCAAGGCGGAGCTGTGAGAGGTGGCAGTATGACGGAACGCTCTGTCGCCATCATCGGCAAAGGCATGATCGGCATCAGCATGGCGGTGCTGTTCACCGGCAACGGGATCCCCACCATCGTGCTGGCCAAAAACGCGGAGGTGGGTCTGGAGAAATACCGCACGTACTACCGGGACCTGATCGACCAGGGCCTGGTGACGGAACGGCAGGCGGCCGCCTGTGAGCGGCGTCTGTCCTTCACGGAGTCCTACCAGGACCTGGCGGACGTGGAGATCGTCTTTGAGTGCGTCACGGAGAAGCTGGCGGTCAAGTACGAGGTCTACCGCCAGATTGAGGCCAACTGCCCCCATCTGAAAGCCATCGCCTCCACCACCTCCGCCATCTCGCCGGCGGACCTGGCCAAGGGCATGTCCGCCCCGGAGAAGGTCATGGTGGCCCATCCCTACAACCCGCCTCACATCGTCCCCTGTGTGGAGCTGGTGAAAAACGACTTCACCGACCCGGAGGCGCTGGAGGCTGTCTCCGCCCTGCTGGAGCACTGCGGCCGGGAGGTGTGCCGGATGAACAAGCCGGCCCCCGGCTTCATCGCCAACCGCCTCCAGCACGCATTGTACCGGGAGGCCGTCTACATGGTGGAGCAGGGGATCTGCGGGCCGGAGGACATCGACAAGTGCATCCGCTCCAGCTGGGGTCCCCGCTACACCTCCATCGGCCTGTTCGACCACTTCGACTACGCGGGCCTGGACCTGATCGCCAACATCGAGACGTACCTCTATCCGGACCTGTGCAACGACACCGCGGTGCAGCCCTTCATCCAGGAGCGGCTGGCCCGGGGGGACCTGGGCTACAAGACCGGCGTGGGCGTCTACGACTGGCGGCAGCGGGACATGGACGACTTCCGCCGCCGGGTCTCCGCCCCCTATCTGAAAACTTTCAACTGGAAGCTGCCGGAGGACTGAGCGCGCCGCACGGTCCCATTCGGAGCTCCTCCTGAACAGAAGAACCGCCCCCGGAGAACTGCGTTCTCCGGGGGCGGTTTTTCTCCCGCTCTCTTTCCCGCTCAGGGGGTTCCTGCCGGCGGCAGGGTCACGATCCGGCCGCAGAGCCGCTCCAGCAGGGCGCTGTTGTGGCTGACGATCAGGAGCCCCAGCTCCCGCCGGCGGGCCTCCTCCAGCAGGAACTGCCAGATCTGGGCCTGGGTGATCTGGTCCAGCATGGCGGTGATCTCGTCGCACAGCAGATAGCGGGTCCGGGGCCCCAGGGCCCGGGCGATGCAGAACCGCTGGAGTTCCCCGCCGGAGAGCTCCTGGGGATACCGGCGGAGCCACTGGGGCTGGATGTGGAGGGCCTCCAGCAGGCGCTCCTCCACCGGGCCGGCCTCATGCAGCGAGGCCTCCAGCGGCAGGAGCGGGTCCAGGGCCGTCTCCGGGTGCTGCCAGATCATCTGCACCGGACAGGCCCCCCGGTACCGGGACAGGGGCTCCCCGTCCAGCAGGACCTGGCCGTCCGCAGGCCGCTGGTATCCCGCAAGGAGCCGGCAGAGGGTGGTCTTGCCCCGGCCGCTGGGGGCGGACAGCCCCAGCCGCTCCCCGGGCTCCAGGGTGAGGCTGACGTGCTCCAGCACCGGCTGTTTTCCCCGGCGGGGATAGCGGAAGGTGAGATTTTTTGCCTCCAGGCTCATGGGCGCTCTCCTCCCTCCGGAAAATAGCACCGGACCCGGCCGCCCCGGAGGGCGGTGTCCGGCACCGGTCCGCCGGACCGGCAGACCTCCTGACAGCGGGCGCACCGGGGGGCGAACTGGCAGCCCGCCGGGATCTCCCCCGGATAGGGCTGGGTGCCGGGGATGGGGACAAAGCCGTTCTGGGGCAGGGCGTTCCACAGGGCCCGGGTGTAGGGGTGGCGCAGGGTCCCGGCGGCGAAGTCGGCGGCGTCCGCCTCCTCGATGGTCTCCCCGGCATAGAGCACCAGCACCCGGTGGGCGATGGTGAGGGCCAGCTCCAGGTCATGGGTGATGAGGAGCACCCCGGCCCCCTCCTCCGCCAGCTCCCGGAAGTGGCCCAGGATGCGCCCGGCGGCCCGGGCGTCCAGGCCGGGGGTGGGCTCGTCGGCGATGATCAGCTTCGGCCGCTCCACCACCGCGGTGGCGATCAGCGCCCGCCGGGCCATGCCGCCGGAGAGCTCGAAGGGATACATCCCCTCCACCTCCGCCCCCAGGCCGTACCGGGCCAGGACGGCACGGCTCTCCGCCCGGGCCCTGTCATCCCGCCGGCCCCGGCGGATCTGGGGGCCGATCTCCATCAGGGGGTCCAGATAGGTGACCCCCTGGGGCACCAGGACGATCTCCCGGCCCCGGAGGGCCTCCACCCGCCGCCGGGTGAGGGGCTCGCCCCCATAGGTGATGGTCCCCTCCAGGCTGGCGTTGTATGGGAGGATGCCCAGGATGCCGTGGGCCAGCAGGCTCTTTCCGGAGCCGCTGGAGCCCACCACCGCCGTCACCTGGCCCGGCCGGATGGCAAAGGACAGATCCCGGATCACCGGCAGGCTCCGCCGCCGGGTGCCCCGGTCATATTGGATAAAGGAGATGGAGAGGTGCTCCACCTGTAACAGAGGCTCCATGGACGGCCTCCTTTCCTGAGATTCGGGCGGACACACAGGCCCGCCCTCACTGATGCACGCTGGAGGGATCCAGCAATCGCCGCACCTGCTCCCCCAGGCCGGCGAACAGCAGCACCACCCCCACCAGGGCCGCGCCGGGAAACAGGGCCAGCCACCACCGGCCGGTGGTGAGGTACTGCATACTCTCCGACAGGATCACCCCGATGGCGGGCTGCTCCGAGGACAGGCCGAATCCCAGAAAGGTGACGCTGGCCTCGTGGAGGATGGCATGGGGGAACTGAAGGATCAGCCCCGTGAGGAACTGGGGCAGCAGATGTGGCAGCAGATGGCGCCGGACCAGCTGTCCCCGGGGCACCCCCAGCTTCTCCGCCGCCAGCAGATAGGGGGCCTGGCGGAGCTGGAGGACCTCCTCCCGGACCAGCCGGGCCAGGGAGGGCCAGTGGCTGAGGGACACACCGGCCACTACCCCCAGAAAGCCCCGGCCGCAGGCCAGGGAAATCAGCATCACCAGCAGGATGTGGGGAATGCCCAAAAACAGGTCGATCAGCCAGGAGAGGACCGCGTCCGCCCGGCGGCTCAGGGCGGCGGCCACACCCAGGGCCAGGGCGATGACGGCGCTGACGCAGGCGGTAAGGGCCCCGATGCGGATGGACAGGGACAGCCCCGCCAGGGTCCGGGAGAGCATATCCCGCCCCAGCCAGTCGGTGCCGAACAGCCCGTCCGGGCCGGGGGCCAGATTCGTGCGGGAGAAGTCCGTCGCCGTGGCCCGGTCTGTCAAAAGCGCCCCCGACACCGTGACCGCCAGCAGGATCACCGCCGTGAACAGCAGCAGCCCAAGGGCCCGCTGCCGCCGGTTCCAGGTTCTCATCGCCGGGCCGCCCCCCTTCTGATCTTGGGGTCCACCACGCCGTACAGCAGGTCCGCGGCAAGATTCCCGGCAAAGACAATGGCGGCAGTGATGACCGTGATGCCCAGCAGTAAAGGAAGATCACTTCCCAGCCCGGCATTGACCGCGGCCTGACCCAGGCCCGGATAGGAGAACACCTGCTCCACCAGCACGGAGCCGCCGATGATCTCGCTGACCGAGGCGAACTGCAGGGTGATGGCGGGCAGGGCCACGTTCCGCAGGCCGTGGCGCAGGACAATGGCGGGCAGCTTCTCTCCCCGGGCCCGGGCAAAGAGCACATAGTCCGACTCCAGCACATCCACCATCTTCTCCCGGGTGTGGAGGGCGATGGAGGACACCCCGGTGATGCTGAGGGTCAGGGCCGGAAGCACGGCGTGGTGGAGCCGCTCCAGCACTGTGACGCTGTCCGCCGCCGCGCCGATGGGTACCGACAGGCCGATGGGGAACCACCCCAGCCAGACGGAGAACACCATCAGCAGCAACAGGGCCAGCCAGAAGGCGGGGGTGCTGGAGATCAGCAGACACCAGCCCCGGATGAGCCGGTCCGGCCACCGGCCCCGCAGGGCCCCGGCCGTCACGCCCAGAGCCAGCCCCAGCACACCGGACAGCACCCAGGCGAAGAGCAGCAGCCCCAGGGAGTTCCCCAGCCGCTCCCCGATGATCTCCAGCACCGGCTGGCGGTACAGCAGCGAAGTGCCCAGGTCCCCCCGGACCGCGTCGGCCAGCCAGCCCAGATACCGCTCCGGCAGGGGGGTATTGGTGCCCCAGTAGTCCTCCAGCTGGGCGATCTGCTCCGGGCTCATGGAGCCCAGGGCCGCCTGGCCCACGTTGGTCTGCAGCGGGTCCAGGGGGGAGGCGGCCATCAGCAGGAAGGCCGCGAGACTCACCCCCAGCAGGAGCAGCAGCATCCGGATGCACTTTTTTCCCGCGAATTCCAGGCGGTGTCTCATGGGGTCGCTCCTTTCCGAGGGTCAGGGATTTTCCGCCGGCAGCTCCCAGCTCCACCGGTCCACGTTGTTGACGATGGACCAGCCGTGTCCGTGGGGGTGGATCTTCTGCTCCGCGATCCGGAGCCCGTCCCGCACCCAGTACAGGTGGTCCACGTTCACCAGCCACACCCAGGGGATGTCCCCCTCCTGGGTGACGCCGGTGGTGCCGTCCCACTGGGCCAGCTGCCAGAGTTCATAGGACGCCTCCAAATCAGTGCTGGCCAGGGCCTGGTCCATATAGCGGTCCACGGCGGGGTTGGCGTAGGGGGAGTACTGGGCGGAGCCGGTGTCCCCGATGGTGTGATAGAGATTGTAGAGCTCCATGGGGGTGTGGGCGCCCCACCCCCAGATCAGAGGCTGGGAGAGGGCCTGGTCATAGGCGGTGTCCCAGCCCACGCCCTCCAGGGTGCAGGCGATGCCCAGCTCCTCCAGCTGACCGGCGAAGTCGGCGCACAGAGCCTGACGCACCGAGTCCCCGGTGGAGTAGAGCAGGTCCAGCTCCGCCCGGATGCCGTCCTTGTAGCGATAGCCGTCATCGCCTAGGAGCCAGCCCGCCTCATCCAGCAGGGCGGCGGCCCCCTCCGGATCGTAGGACACCTCCGAGGCCGGGTTGTACCAGGGCAGATTGTCGCAGACGCTGTAGGCCGGGGAGCCGTGGCCGTTCAGCACGTGGTCGATCATCTCCTGCCGGTCGATGCCGATATTGATGGCCCGGCGGACCCGCACATCTGCGGTGAAGTCATTGCCCACGGCCCGGCCCCGGCTGTCCGTCCCGGCGGGGACAGCGGGCAGGTTGAAGCCCCGGTTGTCCACGCTGTCATAGGCGGCCAGAGTATAGCCATCGATGGTCTGGTCGGAGTAGGTGGCGGAGGTGTAGGCCACGTCCACCTGCCCCGCCTGGGCCGCCAGAAAGGCGGCGTCCTCCTCCATGAAGAGGATCACCACCCGCTGGATCTCCGGGGCCTCCCCGTAGTAGTCCGGATTGACCTCCAGGATCACCTGCTGGCCCCGGTCCCACTGGACCAGCTCATACCGGCCGGAGCCGATGGGATTTGCCCCGTAGGTGGCCGGGTCATAGGCGTGCTCCGGCACGATGCCCACGATGGCCATGGTATAGGGCCAGATGGAAAAGGGCCGGGTCATGTGAAAGACCACGGTGGTGTCGTCCGCCGCTTCTGCAACATCCAGCATGGTGAAGTCGTTGACGGAGCTGCTGGACTTGACCGTGTTGTAGGTGAAGGCCACGTCCGCCGCCGTCAGGGACTCCCCGTCGGTGAACGCCGCGTCCTCCCGGATGTGTACCGTCCAGGTGAGGCCGTCGCCGCTGACCGCGTAATCCGTCGCCAGGTCATAGCCGATGGTGAGGTCCGTGTTGGTGACCGTCAGGGTGGACTGGATCAGGGGCTCGTGGACGTGCTCCCCCGCCCCCCAGCCGAAGGCCGGATCAAAGCCCGCAGCGGGCTCGGAATTGGGATCCATGGCGATGACCACAGTGTCCGCCCCCTGGGCGGGGCCCTCCGCCGCGGAAGCGCCGGCAGCGGACGGCCCCCCGCAGCCGGTCAGGGCGCCGGCCGCCAGCGCGGCGGCCAGGAAGATGCTGACAAGGTATTTTCCTTTCATGGAACCCCTCACTTATGGAAATCTTCCCGCCGCAGCTGCCCCAGGGCCTCCTGAAGGACCGCCTGATAGGGGACGCCGTGCTTCCGGGCCAGCTCCGCCGCATCCTCGAACTCCGGCTTTACGTGGGTGACGCCGTAGCCCCGGGCCAGCTTCAGCTTCACCGGTCCCCACTGAGTCTGGACCATCCCCGCGCCGGGCTCCAGGAAGTATTTACCGCACCGCCGGACCCGCAGGCCGTTGGTGGTGGTCTCCGCCAGGATCCTCCGGGCCAGCTCTCCCTCCTGCTCCGGGGCGCACAGCACCGTCAGCACGTGGCCGGGGCGGCCCTTCTTCATGGTGCCGGGGATGGTGTACACGTCCAGGGCCCCTGCCTCCAGCAGGCGGGAGGCGGCAAAGGACAGTGCCTCCGGCGTCATGTCATCGACATTGCACACCAGCTCCAGGATCTCCCCGTTGGCCTCCTCCGGCGTCTCCCCTAGGAAGGCCCGGACGCAGTTGGCCTGCTGGAACTGCTTGGTGCCGATACCCACGCCCACGGCCTTGGTGACCATGACAGGCATGGGGCCGTATCCGTCGGCGAAGCTGGTCAGCAGGGCCGCGCCGGTGGGGGTGCACAGCTCCCCCTGGACCGCTCCGCCGTAGATGGGCACGCCGGAGAGCAGGTTGGCGGTGGCCGGGGCCGGAACGGGCATCACCCCGTGGGCGCACCGAACGGTGCCGCTGCCCACGTGGATGGGGGACACCACGATCCGCTCCGGCGCCAACAGGTACAGGGCGTAGCACACCCCTGCCACATCGGCCACCGCGTCCAGGGCCCCCACCTCATGGAAGTGGACGTCTCCCACCGGACAGCCGTGGGCCTTGGCCTCCGCCTGGGCGATGGCGTCGTACACCCGCCGGGCCCGGCGGCGCACCTCCTCCGGCAGGGGCAGGCCGTCCAGAAGCTCCCCGATGTGCCCCGGCGTGGCGTGGTGATGATGGCCCGCACCGTGGTCATGGGGGTGATCGTGGTCGTGGTCATGTCCATGGTCATGGTCGTGGGCCTCTCCGTGGCTGTGGACGTGGGGGTGGGGCGCCTCCGCGGGAACGGAGCCCTCCGTCTCTTCCTGGCCGTGGACCGTCACCGCCATGTGGGTGCCGGCGATGCCGCAGGTGGCGGCAGCCTGGGCCTCCACCCGGACGCCGGGCAGGCCCAGGGCGTTCATGGCGTCCAAAAACGCCTGCTTGTCCTCCAGAAGCTCATACAGGGCGGCCATCAGCATATCCCCGGCGGCGCCCATATTGCATTCAATGTAAAGTATTTTCATTTTACTCTTTCAGCCCTTCCATCTGATTGATCCGGCTGGCCAGATACCCCGCGCCGAAGCCGTTGTCGATATTCACCACGCTACACCCGGAGGCGCAGGAGTTCAGCATGCTCAGCAGGGCGGACAATCCGCCGAAGCTGGCACCGTAGCCCACGCTGGTGGGCACGGCGATCACCGGGCAGTCCACCAGACCGCCCACCACGGAGGCCAGGGCCCCCTCCATTCCCGCCACGGCGATGACGCACCGGGCAGCCATCAGGGTGTCCAGGTTGGCCAGCAGCCGGTGGAGCCCCGCCACCCCCACGTCGTACAGGCGGGTGACCCGGTTTCCCATGGCCTCGGCGGTGAGGGCCGCCTCCTCCGCCACCGGGATGTCGCTGGTGCCGCCGGTGGCCACCACGATGTGCCCCAGCCGCTTCTGCTCCCCGGGGAAGGCCAGCCCCAGCCGGGCGTCGGCGTGATACTCCAGGGGGACGGCCCTGCCGACCTCCTCTGCCGCCTCCGGGCCGATGCGGGTCACCAGGATGTTCCGGCACCCCCGCTCCCCCATGGTCTGGGCGATGCCCGCGATCTGCTCAGGCGTCTTGCCGGCGCCGTAGATCACCTCCGCCGCCCCCTGGCGGACGGAGCGGTGGAAGTCCACCTTGGCGTAGCCCAGGTCCTCAAAAGGCGCCTCTTTGAGCTTCAGCAGGGCGTCCTCCGGAGCGGTGGCGCCCTCCGCCACGCTGCGGAGCAGCTGCAAAATATCGTGTTTGTTATCCATGGAAGTGCCTCCTCTCAGGCGGACGGGGCCCTGGGGGCCAGGTCCAGCAGAATGTCTGAAAAGTCCGACCGGAGGGCGGCCGTCAGGTCCTCCCGCCGCTCCAGGGCCAGGGGCAGCTGGGCCGCCGTCACCTGGATGCGGGCCGCCCCGTGGAAGAGCCGCACCCGGAAATCCCGGAAGCCCAATGCCGCCAACGCGGCCTCCGCCCGCTCCACCCGCTCCAGGTCCCGGGCCTGGATGGGCGTTCCGGTGGGGATGCGGGTGGCCAGACAGGCGTAGGCCGGCTTGTCCCAGGTGAACAGCCCCGCCTCCCTGGACAGGCGGCGGACCTCCTCCTTGGTAAGGCCGCACTCCCGCAGGGGCGAGCGGACCTCCAGCTCCCGCAGGGCCCGCATTCCGGGGCGGTCCCCCGCGTCGTCGGAGGCATTGGTGCCGTCCAGCAGCACCGGATAGCCGTCCCGCCGGGCGGTCTCCCACAGGCGGTTGAACAGGGCCCGCTTGCAGTGGTAGCACCGCTGGGGGCCGTTGGCCGCCGCCTCCGGCACCGCCAGGATGTCCAGCTCCACCACAGTCAGGGGCACATCCAGCTCCCGGGCCAGACGGCAGGCGTCCTCATACTCAAATCGGGGCTGGAAGGGAGTCTTGGCATAATAGGCCCTCACATCGCAGCCATACTTTTTGGCGGCCCACAGGAGGAGGGCCGAGTCCGTCCCGCCGGAGAAGGCGGCCGCCGCCTTGGGCACTTGTTGGAAAAAGGTTTCCAGCGTCATAGATCGCTCCTTTCCGGAAATCCACAGAAAAAGGCGTCTGTCTCCCCCGCTTCGCCGGGGAAAACAGGCGCCTTCCTGACACCGCTGTGCTTCTGTATGATTTTCCGCGCCGCCCTGAGCGGAGCGGCGCTCGGTTCCTTTATGGTCTATCAGGTGATACGGAGCGGTTCCCGACTTCTGTCAGGCCGCCCCGGCTTCCTGCCGGCGGCGGGGTTCCTCCGTTTCGGATTGTATTGTACCATCTGGAGTATGCTCCAAGTCAAGAGGCATCGGCCAACTTTTTCAAAATTTTTTCCAGGCCTCCGCCTGCGGCGCCGCCCTCGCCGGGCGGCTTCTGCCCGCCGGCAGGCGAAATGAGCCCCGCACACCCGTCAACGCCGCGGCGCCCCGGAGGGACGATTCCCTCCGGGGCGCCTTTTGGGGATGCGGAGCGCTCTGCCGCATCTTTTCCCTCTTCACGGCCGCTCACAGCCGGTGCTGGTCTCCCCACTCGCACATGGCGTCCAGAATCGGGATCAGGGACTTGCCCCGGTCTGTGAGGCTGTACTCCACCTTGGGCGGGATCTGGGGGTACTCCTCCCGGTGGACCAGCTGATCCGCCTCCAGCTCCTTCAGCGTGGAGCTGAGGGTCTTGTAGGAGATCTCCCCGATGTATTTCTTCATCTCGTTGAAGCGGACCACGCCGAACTCCATCAGGGTGTAGAGGATCGTCATTTTGTACTTCCCGTTGATCAGGGACAGGGTGTAGCTGAAGCCCGTCGTGCTCAGGCACTCGCCGGAGATGCACCGTTCGCTCATTTTACGCTCTCCTTTTGGTAAGTATACTACTTTTCTGTTAGTATCGCACTTTGATGTGCGTACTTGCTTTTCCTACCGCGTTTGCTATGATTATACTATCAGCGGCGGGGCAAGTCAATCCCGCGGGAAGGCCGGACCTCCCCGCAGAGCCGCCCCGGAGTGACGCGGAAACAAGGAGGAGTTTTACAATGAGCAAAAACATCGTGGTCATCACCGGCAGTCCCCGGAAGAACGGTAACAGCTTTGCCATGACCGACGCCTTCATCCAGGCCGCCGAGGCCAAGGGGCACACCGTCACCCGCTTTGACGCTGCGGACAGGAACCTCACCGGTTGCCGCGCCTGCGAGACCTGCTTCAAGACCGGCAAGGCCTGTTCCTTTGACGATGACTTCAACACCATCGCCCCGGCCATTCTGGAGACGGACGCGGTGGTCTTTACCATGCCGGTGTACTGGTACTCCATCCCCTCCCAGATCAAGGTGGTCATCGACAAGCTGTACTCCCTGGTCGTCGGCGGAAAGGACTACGCCGGCAAGGAGTGCGCCCTGATCGCCTGCTGCGAGGAGGCGGACATGACGGTGCTGGACGGCGTCCGGGTGCCCATGGAGCGCACCGCCGCCCTGCTCAAGTGGACGATGGTGGGCGAGGTCCTGGTGCCCGGCGTGCTGAACGTGGGCGACATCGCCAAGACAGACGGCATCCGGCGGGCGGCGGCCCTGGCGGACAAAATCTGAGGGGGACACACCATGGGCAGGAACATCGTGATCCTGAACGGGAGCCCCCGGAGAAGCGGGAATACCTCCGCGCTGGTCAAGGCCTTTGCCGAGGGGGCGGAGGCCGCCGGCCACACGGTGACAGAGTTCTTCCTGGACGCCATGGACATCCACGGCTGCAAGGGGTGCTTCGGCGGCCGCAGCAGCCGGGACTGCCCCTGTGTCCAGCAGGACGGCATGGCAGACATCTATCCGGTGGTCAAGGCGAGCGACGTGGTGGTGCTGGCCAGTCCGCTGTACTACTGGAATCTGAGCGGGCAGCTGCGGACCGCCGTGGACCGGCTCTTTGCCCTGGAGGAGGGGGACGGCAACCTGCTGCGGGGCCGCGGCCGGGCCTCCGCCCTTCTGATGGCGGCGGAGGGGAACGGCTTTGCGGATGTGCTGGCCTACTATGACCACCTGACGGAACACCTCCAGTGGACCAACCTGGGCCACATCCTGGCCGGCGGCAACATGGAGGCGGGGGACATTCAAGGCAAGGCCGAGCTCCGGCAGGCCTATGACCTGGGGCACTCCATCCGGTGATCCCCCTCCGGAGAAATACGGGGTATCCGGGGGCAATCCCCCGCAAAAGAGCCTCCGCAGGCAGTCGCCTGCGGAGGCTCTTCGTTTGGGCTGCGGTCGCCTGTCTCCTGGCGGCCCGCGGACAGGTCAGGACGCCTTCTCAAACTGGCTGTTGTACAGGTCGGCGTAGAAGCCGCCCTTGGCCAGCAGCTGCTGGTGGGTGCCCTGCTCGATGATGTCCCCGTCCTTCAGGACTAGGATCAGATCGGCGTTCTTGATGGTGGACAGCCGGTGGGCGATGACAAAGCTGGTGCGGTGCTCCGTCAGCCGGTCCATGGCCTGCTGGGTGATCAGCTCCGTGCGGGTGTCCACGGAGGAGGTGGCCTCATCCAGGATCAGCATGGGGTTGCCCTGGATCATGGCCCGGGCGATGGTCAGCAGCTGCTTCTGGCCGGCGGAGATGGCGATGCTGTCGTCCAGCACCGTGTCGAAGCCCTGGGGCAGCGTCTCGATGAAGTGGTAGATGCCGCAGGCCCGGCAGGCCTCCTCCAGCTGCTGGTCCGTGACGCCGGCCTTGTTGTAGACCAGGTTCTCCCGGACGGTGCCCTCAAACAGCCAGGTGTCCTGCAGGACCATGCTGAACAGGTCATGGACGCTCTCCCGGGTCATCTCCGAGGTGGGCACGCCGTCGATCCTGATGCTTCCGCTGTTGATCTCAAAGAACCGCATCAGCAGGTTCACCAGGGTGGTCTTGCCGGCGCCGGTGGGGCCCACGATGGCCACCTTCTGGCCCGGCCGGATGTGGGCGGAGAAGTCCTTGATGATGATCTTGTCCGGGTTGTTGGGGTAGCTGAACCGGACGTGGTCAAACTCCACCTCGCCGCGGACATCGGTGAGGGCGGTGCGCTTGCCGGTCTCGTCGGGCAGCTCCTCCTCGTGGAGGAAGTCGAAGATGTGGTCGCCGGCGGCGGCCGCTGTCTGCATCTGGGTCATGCCCTGGGCCAGGGTGCTCAGGGGCGAGGTGAACAGCCGCACATAGAGGATGAAGGCCACGATGACGCCGAAGGAGATCTCCCCGCTCATGGCCAGGGCGGAGCCCAGGACGCACACCACCACATAGCCCAGATTGCCGATGATGGTCATCAGGGGCTGCATGATGCCGGAGAGGAACTGGCTGCGCCACTCCGCGTCGTACAGGGCGGCGTTCATGCCGCCGAAGGTCTCCTTCACCTGCGCATTGGCCCGGGAGAGGCGCACCACATCGTGGCCGGAGTACATCTCCTCCACGTAGCCGTTCAGGGTGCTCAAATTCTCCTGCCGGGCGGTGAAGTATCTCTGGGACCGGAGCATCACCACCGCCATGATCAGGAAGCCCGCCAGGGTGACGGCGATGGCCGCCAGGGCCATGCGCCACTCCGTGAGAAACATCATCACCAGGCAGCCGATGAACTGGGCCGCCGCGCTGATCATGGAGGGCAGGCTGTTGGCCAGGGCCTGCTGCAGGGTGCTGACGTCGTTGGTGACCCGGCTGAGGATGTCGCCGTGGGACACCTTGCTGAAATAGCTCATAGGCACCCGGTTGATCTTCCGGGACAGGTCCTGCCGCAGGTCCCGGGACAGGTCCAGGGTGACGGTGGCCATGATGAAGTGCTCCACGTAGGTGAACACGGCGCTGAGGCCGTAGATCACCAGCAGGATCCCGCCGATATGGCCGATGGCGGCCAGGTCGATCTCCCCGCTCAGGGCGTCGGAGATCAGGTCCGTGATCTGGCTGAGCAGGTTGGGGCCGATGATGGTCAGCACCGCGCCGGCCACGGCGAAGCAAAACGCCACGGCGGAGGGCATTTTCAATTTATTGGAATAGGTGAACAGCTCCTTCAGCACGCCGCCGATGCCCCGTTTGCTTTTGGCCGGCGCGCCCATTCTGTTCCGCATCATATTCGGCATTTGAAATCCCTCCTTACGCCCCCAGCTCTTCCGGAGAGAGCTGGGACCGGGCGATCTCCTGGTAGACGGGGCAGGTCCGCATCAGCTGGTCGTGGGTGCCCATCCCCACCACCTTCCCCTCGTCCAGGACGATGATTTTGTCCGCGTTCCGGATGGTGCCGATCCGCTGGGCCACGATCAGGCGGGTGGTGTCCTTCAGCTCCCGGTCCAGGCCCGCCCGGAGTCTGGCGTCCGTCCGGTAGTCCAGGGCGGAGAAGGAGTCGTCAAACACCAGGATCTCCGGGCGCCGGGCCAGGGCCCGGGCGATGGAGAGCCGCTGCTTCTGGCCGCCGGAGACATTGGTGCCCCCCTGGGCGATGGGGGCGTGGATGCCGCCGGGCAGCTTGTCCACAAACTCGCTGGCCTGGGCCAGGTCCAGGGCCTTCCGGACATCCTCGTCGGAGTCCCCGCCCCGGCTGGCGCCGAACAGCACGTTGCTGCGGACATCGCCGGAGAACAGGACCGCCTTCTGGGTCATATAGCCCACCCGGTCATACAGGGCGTCGAAGGTATAGTCCCGCACGTCCACTCCGTCCACCAGCACCTGGCCCTCGGTGGCGTCATAGAACCGGGCGGCCAGACTCACCAGGGTGGTCTTGCCGCTGCCGGTGGCGCCGATGAAAGCCACCGTCTCTCCCTGTCTGGCGGTGAAGCTGATGTGCTCCAGCACATTTTTGTCAGAGGAGGGGTAGTGGAAGGAGACGTCCCGGAACTCCACGGTACCGGTCTCCGGGGCGTCGGTGCGGGTGCCCTGGGTCAGGCTGTTCCGGGTTTCCAGCACCTCGTTGATCCGCTGGGCGGACACCTGGGCCGCCGGGATCAGCATAATGATCATCACCATCATCATGATGGACATGATGACATAGGTGGCATAGGTGCCGAACACCACGATGTCGCTGAAGGATGCAAGCCTTGCGGCGGTGTCCGCAGCGGGCACCGCGTTCACGATGGAGGCGCCCACCCAGTAGATCACCAGAGACAGGGCGTTCATGGCCAGGGTGACGCCGGGCATCAGAAAGGCAAAGGCCCGCTGGTTGAACAGCTGGGTGTGCATCAGCTCCTCGTTGCCCTTGCGGAACTTGGCATTCTGATAGTCCTCGGCGTTGTAGGCGTGGACCACGTTGATGCCGTTCAGATTCTCCCGGGCCACCAGGTTGATGTGGTCGGTGAGCTTCTGCACCCGGCGGAACCGGGGCACGACGACCCCGATGATGACCACCATCATCACCAGCAGCGCCGCCACGAACCCGGCGGTGATGGCGGAGAGGGTCCAGCTCTTGTTGACAATCTTCACGATGGCCCACACCGCCATCACCGGGGACTTGATGAGGATCTGCAGGCCCATGGACACCAGCATCTGCACCTGGGTGATGTCGTTGGTGGTGCGGTTGATGAGGCTGGGGACGGAGAAGGCCATCATCTCCTGCTGGCCGAAGTCGGCGATCTTGCGGAACACCGCCTCCCGGATGGAGAAGCTGAATCCGGCGGCCACCTTGGCCGTCAGATAACCGCAGATGACGCACAGCACCGCGCTGGCCAGGGTGCAGCCCAGCATCTCCAGCCCGGTGTTGAGAATGTCCCCCATGGTGCTCCCTGGGGTCTTGATAAGCACCGTCAGGTTGCTCATGTAGTCGGGCAGCGACAGGTCAAAGTAGATCTGGCCCAGAATGAGCACCGCGCAGACGGCGGCCATGGTCCACTCCCGCCTGCGCAGGTTCTGAAGCAGTTTCAGCATGGAAGTCCTCCTTACAGCAAAGTCGTTTCGTTTTTACAATCTCCAGAATCGATGGGCAAAGCAGGCCCGCAGGATGGAGGACACCCCCTGGAAGATCAGCAGGATCCCCACCAGAAAGCTGAGGGCGAACAGCTGGGAGACGGGGTCCCAGAAGGAGAAAAATCCGACCACCGCCAGCAGGATGCCCAGGGCGGTGAACCAGCCCCAGCCCGGCACCCCCAGCCGCCTCAGCTCAAAAGAGTTGACGAATTTGCTGGCGCCGGAGTACAGCAGCCACATTCCGAAGATCAGGGGCAGCGTCAGCATGGTAAAGGCCTGGTGGAACAGGAGGAACAGAGAGAGCAGCACCGTCAGGATGCCGTCCAGCAGAAACCAGCCGGCGCCGGCCATATAGCGGTTCCCCCTGGCGAAGATCACGATGTCGATGACACCGGAGAGCAGCATGGAGATGCCCAGATACAGGGACAGGGTGGTCCACGCCGCGCCCGGGTTGATGAGGCAGATGACGCCGGCGATGATCAGCAGCACACCAGCCAGGATCCACAAAACACGAGAGACTGTCTGATTCATAAAATTTCCTTCTTTTCGATTGATTCATCTGGTTGCGGCGCCGGGCGGCCTGTCCGGATTTCTCTCTCCGGACAGGTCTCCGGCGTCTGGCGCAGCACGCCGTAGAGGAACAGGTCCAGCATCTCCCCGGCATGTTCCAGCATGGTGTGGAGGTCCGGGCCCTTTTTCCCGCCCTGGCAGTAATAGGCCATGGCATTCTGGAAGAAGGTCCCGATCCCCTCAAGGTGCCGGATCACTTTGTCCGGCTCCAGGCCGGGCCGCAGCGGCATCCGCTGGACCAGCCTCCGCATAAATTCTCGATTCGTCTCCTGAATGGGCGCCCGCAGCTGCTGGATCTGATCCGCCAAGGACCTGGGCGGCCGCAGCATGGCATGTTCGAACACCGCCTTCTGCCAGGGATTCCGCTCAAAATATCGCTCCCGGAGCAGGAAGTAGCCCTTGATGGACTCCAGCGCATCCTGCCCGTCCAGCTCCGCCATGTGCTGTTCCACATAGGCCTTCAAATCGGAAAAGGTGCGCTCCACACACAGCAGAAACAGCTGGTCCTTGCTGGAGTAGTAGTGATACATCATCCCCTTGGAAATCCCGTGGTTGGCGCAGATCCGCTCCATATTCACCTGGTCGTAGCCATTTGTCCCGAATTCCTCCAGGGCTGCCCGGTAGATCTCCCTCCGGCTGTGCTCCTGGCGCTCCTTCTGTGTCATGGACGTCCCCCTCCTCTGTGAAGGTTTACGGGCCGGGGGAGCGCCCGGGCGGACAGCCGCCCGCCGCTCCTCCCGGCACCCGCCGCCAAGCGCGGCGAGTTATAGACGATCTCGTCTACAAATTCAGAGTATACTAGTTTGAGACGATTTCGTCTGTATTCCTTTCGTAAACGATTTATGAACTTTTTGCAAACAGCGCCGGGCCGTCACCCCACCTGATAGCGCCTCATCCACTCGTTCACCTGCAGCAGGTAGGCGATCATCTGTGGGCCCGCCATCAGCTGGCCGAACCAGGGCCTGCCGTAGTCCTTGGGAGCCTCCAGGAAGCGCCGGGCCTTTTCCGGATCCACAAAGCGCATCACCGGCGCGTCCGGGTCCTGCATCACCTCCCGGAACCGCTCTGTCAGAAGCTGCTCGTACACCGGAGAGTAGGGCTTGGGATAGGGGCTCTTCTTCCGCCGCAGCAGCTCCGGCGGCAGCAGGTCCCCGCACGCATCCCGCAGCAGGGCCTTCTCCACCCCGTTCTGGTACTTCATCTCCCAGGGCACATTGTAGAGGTACTCCACGATCCGGTGGTCGGCAAAGGGGACCCGGGCCTCCAGTCCCCAGGCCATGCTGGTCCGGTCCATCCGGTCCAGCAGCGTCTGCATGAACCAGCGCAGGTTGAGATAGGACACCTCCCGCCGCCGGCGGGCCTCCGGTTCCTCCCCGGGCAGCCGGGGCACCTCCCGCAGGGCGTCCTCATAACGGCTCCGCACATACTCCTTCAGCTCCAGCCAGTCGATGGTCTCCTGATTCAGCAGCGCGCACCTGGCCTCCAGGTCGGAGGACCAGGGGAAGCCGTCGGCGTGGAGCAGCTCCGGCCGGTAAAACCACGGATACCCGCCGAAGATCTCGTCGGCGCACTCCCCTGTCAGCGCCACCTTCTCGTGCTGGCGCACCTGGCCGCAGAAGTACAGAAGCGACGCATCCACATCCGTCATGCCGGGCAGGTCCCTGATCCGGACCGCCTGGAGCAGCAGGTCCGCCAGCACTCCCTCCTCACAGGTCAGGCAGGTGTGGCGAAGGGGATAGCAGGCCAGCATCCGCTCCACGTAGGGGCGGTCCTGGGTGGGCTGAAAGGCGTTTGGCCGGAAGCACTCCGCGTTGTGGGCGAAGTCAAAGGAGAAGGTGTAGAGCTGCTTCCCCTGCCGCTCCAGGAAGTTGGAGGCCAGCGCCGTCACGACGCTGGAGTCGATGCCCCCGGACAGAAAGCTGCAGACCGGTACGTCGGAGACCATCTGCCGTTGGACGGCGTCCCGCAGGAGCCAGGCGGTTTTCTCCACGGTCTCCTCATAGCTGTCCGTGTGCTCCCGTGCCTCCAGGGTCCAATAGGCCCTCTCCGCAAAGCCGTCCCGGGAGAAAGCGGCGCAGAATCCCGGCCTGAGCTCATGCAGGTCCCGAAAGACGCCGCAGCCGGGCGTCCTGGCCGGGCCGATTCCGAAGATCTCCCGGAAGCTGTCCGCATCCGCCGCGGGCTCTACCAGGGGATGCCGGAACAGGGCCTTGGGCTCCGAGCCAAAGACCAGCGTCTCCCCTCTTCTGGCGTAAAAGAGGGGCTTCACCCCCAGCCGGTCCCGATAGAGCCGCAGTGTCTGCCGGGCCCCATCCCAGATGGCAAAGGCGAAAATCCCGTTGAGCCGGGTGACAAAGGACGGCCCGTAGGCCATGTACGCGCACAGGATCACCTCCGTGTCGCTGGTGGTCTCCATCTGATAGCCCCGCGCCGCCAGGTCGGCCGTCAGTTCCCGGGTGTTGTACACTTCCCCGTTGTAGACGATCCCGTACTCCGCTCCGCCGGCCCTGCGCACCATGGGCTGCACGCCGCCGGACAGGTCCCGGATGGAGAGCCTGGCATGGGAGAGGCCCACGTTCTCCCGCAGGTACTTTCCACTCTGGTCCGGGCCCCGGTGGGCGATTTCCTCCCGCATGTCCACCAGGACCTGCTGCCATCTGTGTTTTTGCGTCAGAAAATCCTCTTGAAAATTGCAGAATCCCGCAATTCCGCACATTGCAATCCCTCCTCGACATAAGAAAGGCGCCGCCCCAAAGGGGCGAGCGCCTTTGCTCTGATATTCCAGCTTATTCAGCGGGCTGTCATCTGTGCACCATTTTTTCAGGAGGGGGGCGGGATGTGCCGGCGGCAGGCCTCTCACTGGAGCTGATACGCCTCTTCCCCCGTCTCCCGCAGGGAAGAGGAGAACAGGGCCCTGGCCAGGGCCACCAGATCCGCCGTATCCCCGCAGCCGCAGGTCTCATAGGGGGAGTGCATGGCCAGCTGGGCAATGCCCACATCCGCGGAGCGGACCGGCACGTGCTGGACGGAGAGATTGCCCAGCGTCGTTCCGCCGGGGATGTCGGAGTGGTTGGTGAAGGTCTGGAGCCGGATGCCCGCCCTCTCCGCCAGCAGCTGGACGATGGCGCCGGAGGCGCCGTCCGTGGTGTACTTCTGGCTGCCGCTGTGCTTCAGCACGACGCCGCCGCCCAGCCGGGGGCGGTTCACCGGGTCGCATTTGTCCGGGTAATTGGGGTGCATGGCGTGGGCATTGTCGGCGGAGAGCAGGAAGCTCTGGGCCAGCTTGGCGAGATACGCCGGCTCCGACAGGCCGAGGCCCGCCGCGATCCGGCGCAGCGTGTCCTCCAGCAGTGTGGAGGCCGCCCCCTGCCGGGTGGAGGAGCCCACCTCCTCATTGTCAAACACCACATGGACGGGGAGCCCCGCGCCGCCCCCGCTCTCCAGGAACCCGGTCAGGGAGGCGAAGGCGCACTGGACGTCGTCCAGGTGGGGGCTGGACAAAAACTCCCGCCCGGCGCCCCAGATGCTGGGCGCCTGCCGGTTGTAGACGAAGAGGTCCTGTCCCAGCACATCCGCGGGATCCAAGTCGTTCTCCCGGGCCAGCAGCGCCACCAGGCTCTCCGCCTCCGCTCCTCCGTAAAGGGGGAGCAGATCCCTCTGGACCAGATACTCCTGGCCGGCGTTGGCATTCCGATTCATATGGATGGCCAGACTGGGGATCAGCACCAGATCCCGCCCCGCATCCACCAGGCAGGCCTTCACGCCCTCTGCCGTCCGCAGGAAGAGCCGTCCCGCCACGGACAGGGGCCGGTCGAACCAGGGGGCCAGCAGCGCTCCGCCGTACAGCTCCACATTCAGCTTCTGATAGGCTCCCCCCACCGGGATCTCCGGATGCTCCTTGATCTTGAGCGCCGGAAAGTCACTGTGGCTGGCCATGATCATAAATCCCCGGAAGTCCCCCTCCGGCACCCGGAAGGCCAGGATGGCGGAGCCATTCCGGGTGAGAAAGTATCTCCCGCCCGGCCGCAGGTCCCAGGCCTCCCCCTCCAGCAGCTGGCGGTACCCGGCTTCCAGCAGGCGCTGTTTCTGCCCCGCGATCACATGGTACACGCTGGGGCTGTTTTGAATGAATTCCAGAAGTTCCTGATCATATGCTCGTTCCATGATTCTCATACTCCTTCGGACCGAAGCCGGGTCCGGTGATCTTGCGGGATCCGCCGGAGCGTCCGCTCCGGCCGCCGGCCCGGAGACCGCCCCCGCCGCAGCATCCCGTGCTCCTCTATGATACCCAAAACTGTCTGTCCCTGCAAGAGCTATCCGCTCTTTTCGCGGCCGGCAGCAAATGCTCCTTGAAAAATTTTCTCCGATCCATAAAACCTGCCGCAGCAGAGCTGTGTCCGAATAGACAGGAGCGGACAAACCAGCCCGCATATGCAAGGGAGGAGCAGCCTATGAAACGCCTTCTCTTGAAAAAGCCGACAGCACCGGCCTTCTCTCCGGCACCGGGAAGGTCTTTGTTCCCGATGCCCTCTCTCTCCGGGCGGACATCGTCACCTATCTCTACCGGGATCTGGCGGCGTGAAGCAAAGGCGCATCCAACGGGTGCCGGATGGGCAGGACCGCGCGAAGGCCGTCTGGGAACGGGAGTCAATCGTTTACCTGACGGCAGGCCGGTGCAGATTCCAAATTTTCCCGGCGGCCGGCGGTCCCATCCATTGACAGGCGCTTTTCAGAGGCATAAAATAAGGTCGAAAACACTCGAAATTTGGCATCTGGAGTATTTTTTCAAGAGAAAGGGGCGGGCGCATGGCAATGCCAAACATGACACCGGTGATCCGCCGGTGCCTGTCCGGAGACCAGCAGGCCCAGGAGGAACTGGTCCTGGCGGCCCAGAACCGGGTGTACTATCACTGCAAGAAAATGCTGAAACACCAGGAGGATGCCCTGGACGCCACCCAGGAGGTCCTGATCTCCATGCTGACCCGGCTGAACAGCCTCCAGGACCCGGAGGCTTTCTGGGGCTGGCTCTCCGCCATGACCGCCAACCACTGCCGGAACGTCCTCACCCGGGGCCGCCGGGAGTCCCAGATCCCGGAGGATGACGAGGGCAACAGCCTGCTGGATGCCTTTGAGAGTCTGGACGAGCAGTCCGTGCCGGACAAGGCCCTGGACAACGATGAGACCCGGAACATGATCGTGGGTCTGGTGGACCAGCTGCCGGATGCCCAGCGGCAGTGCGTGCTGATGTTCTATTACGAGGAGATGAGCGTGAAGGACATCGCCTCCGCGCTGGAGACGTCGGAGGGCACTGTCAAAAGCCGGCTGAACTACGCCCGGAAGGCCATCAAGGCCGGCGTGGACGCTTACGCGGCCCAGGGCATCCAGCTCTACAGCGCGGTGCCGTTCCTGGTGTACTTCCTGCAGAAGGACGCCCTGGTGGGCGGCCTGAGCACCTCCGCCGCGGAGGCGCTGGCTCAAGCCGTACTGACTGGGGCGGCTGGAACTGCCGCAGTCGGAACGGCAGCGGCCGGCACCGCTGCCGGTGCAGCCGGGTCCTCCGGCGGAGCGGCCGCCGGAACAGCCGCCGCAGCGGCAGAGTCTGCCGCCTCTGCCGGCGCGGTCTCCTCCGGCGGACCGGCCTCCCATGCCTTAGGCGGACTGCTGGCCCACAAGGCCGCCCTGGGGCTGGCGGGACTGGCGGCGATCGGCGCCGTGGCCGGCGGAGCGGCCCTCTATCAGCCGGAGCCGGAACCGGTGGAGGCGCCTGCCCCCATCGTGGAGGCGGCGGAGCCGATTCCGGAGGAACCCGAGCCTGTCCCGGAGCCCCAGCCGGATCCCGCGCCAGAACCGGAACCGGAGCCTGAACCGGAACCCGAACCGACACCCGCACCAGAACCGGAGCCCGAACCTGTTCCGGAAGTCCAACCGGAGCCTGCAGGGGTAGAGCCAGGGATCACTTTTGGAGCAAATGAAATGGTAATCTACCCCAATCACTACTGCATCAGCAACGATGTTGTTCTGAAGGATGGGAGTCCTGTTCCAGGTGAAGTCACATATATCAACGAGTCCCCCGAGTTGATGGAGTATACTCCCGACAATAACGGGACAATCCGAACAGGCAGTCAGACAGGTGTCGGCTATCTCACCGCTACCTGGGAGGGATACACCGCGCGGCTGGCGGTCCACATTGTCCCCGCAGAAGATCAGATCAATCTGTCCACCTTGTGCAGCTTCACAAATGTGGGCGTGAGCGGCTCCACCTCTCTCTATGTCTTTGACACCAGCCGCTTCTATGGACAGGACTATACGGTCTCCTGGAGTGTGGATGACCCGTCTGTCATTGCTCTGGACGCGCCGGTCGATGCCGAAGCTGCTCGATACTATACACTTGCCCCCGGTGAGGCAACCATCACCTGCCGAGTCACTCTGCCGGACGGGACTTACGCGGAAAATTACTGCACAATCATCGTATACGACAAAGGATAAGTACGCTCTAAACCGTTGTATCATAACATCATATTTGGACTGCCCATCAGCCCATCGGAGCATCGCTTCCCGGTGGGCTGATCTTCCAGCCCCGGCAAAAATTTTTGCAGTTTTTTCTCTGTCCATAAAACCAGGTGTTCTCCTCCTGTGTCTCATTCCTTGAAAGGGGCCAAACGGCCGCTGCAATGACATGAGAAAAGGAGAATCGCAATGGAATGCTATTATCACGAGGACCGGGAAGCCGTCGCCACCTGCCAGCACTGTGGAAAAGCCCTGTGCAAGGCCTGCACCAGTCTCTACACCCCCTGCCTGTGCGAGGAATGCGCGCAGCTTCTCCGGAATCAGCAGGCGGAACAGGCCAGATCGGCCGAGGAATCCCGCCGCCAGAAGTATCTGGACGCCCTGGTGGATACCCGATCTGAATTTCTGCGCACCTGCGTGTACGGTGTGATCACGGCGCTGATCCTGGGGTCCATCTTCCCCCGGGGTTCTCTCTCCGGGCTGGAGCTGGCGCTTTTCTCCACGATGTTTTTCTTCATCCCCTTCGGCTGGAAGCTGATCACCTACCTGCAGTCTTTCCTGCCCCTCACCATCTTCGGCACCCTCTGGTTCTGGGTCTTTTGGGCCTTAGTGAAGGGAATCGTCAGCATCTTCATCGGCATTCCGGCCTTCCTGTATCAGCTGGTCAAGACGTTCTTTGTCCAGCGGGAGCTCCAGGCCGCCAGCCAGGTCCGGCAGCAGGAACCGGAGGGGCTCTGAGATGCGGCGCCGCCGGCGGGCGGCAGCGGAGGCGGCGCCGATGCGCGGACGATTCCGCTGTTTCCCCTCCCCCTGCCTGCCGCCTGAGCGCCGTGGGGCCCGCGGAGCGTATCGGGAAGGCGGCCAGCCCCCATGACCTATGCCGATCTGCTGCGCCGCAGTCTGGAGGCGGAGGCCGCGGAGACGGTCCCGCCCCGGAGCCTGGTGCAGGCCGTGCTGGAGCAGGCCCGGCACCGGACCAGCGGCAGGTCCCCGCCCCGCGGAGCGGACCCCCGCCCCTCATGAAATCGTCCGCACCCCCACTCACTCCCACAGGCAGAACCGCCTGTCCAATCTTGATTAAAAAGGAGAGAATCGTATGAAAAACAAGGTATCCGTCCTGCTGCTGACCCTGGCTCTGTGCCTGGGCCTCACTGTCCCGGCCCTGGCCGCCGGGCCTTACACCGACGTGCCGCCGGACTACTGGGCCTATGACGCCATCATGCGGGTGTCGGACGACTCCAAGTGGCCCGCCACCTTCAACGGCACCAGTGCCTCCACCTTCTCCCCGGAGGGAAAGCTCACCCGGGGCCAGTTCATCGCCGCCCTGAACCGCAGCATGAACAACGAATACTGGGCCTCCCTGGACGGTCCCGCCCCCTACGCCGACGTGCCGGAGAGCGCCTACTACTATCAGGCCATGATCTGGGCCAAGCAGGAGGGTATCCTGCCCAGCTGGCTGATCAACGGGAAGAACATCTATCCCAACACGCCCCTGACCCGGGCGGAGTTCTGCGTCATCCTGCGGAACTTTGACCGCTGGGAGTGCGGCCGGAGCCTGGATGAGATGACGGACATGTACCTGGATGTCTTCACGGACATGGATAACTCCACGCTGGGGGCCAACGCGGAGGACATCCGCAGCGCCATGCTGGGCTGGGGCTACCACCTGTACATCCTCAACGGCACCGGGGCTCACACCATGTCCCCCAATTCCCCGGTGACCCGGGCCCAGGCGGCGGTGATGCTCACCCGCTACTGGGATACGCCCAACGCCAAGAACCAGCTCTTCTACGATGAGCGGCGGCCGGACCCGGGTACGCCGGGCGCCTACACCGCTCCCTGGGCGGATGAGGAGGAAGCCGGTGCGGAGGATCCCGGCACGGTGACCGTCCCCGAGGAGACGAAGCCGGAGGAGACCACGCCGGAGGAAACCAATCCCCAGACGCCGGCAGAGGCGGACTACATCGCCGAGGTCATCCGCCTGGTGAATGCGGAGCGGGCCAAGGAGGGCCTGGCCGCCCTCCAGACCAATGACGCCATCGCCGAAGCCGCACAGACGAGAGCGGAGGAGCTGCCCACCCTCTTCGACCACACCCGGCCCGACGGCAGCAGCTGCTTCACCGCCCTGAACGAGGCCGGCGTCCGCTACTGGACCGCCGGGGAGAACATCGCCGCGGGCTACTCTACTCCGGCGCAGGTGGTGGCGGGGTGGATGAACTCCCCCGGCCACCGGGCCAATATCCTGAACGGCAGCTTCACCACCATCGGCGTGGGCCGGGAGGGCAATTACTGGGTCCAGCTCTTCACTGCGTAAGGCCCGCCAACAAATGTGAACCGGCCGGGATGACCGCAGCCGCCCTGTGCCTCTGCATGGCCGTCCAGGCCCAGGAATCGGACGGCCAGATCGGGGAAGATGCGCCGCCGGAGGAGGTGCCGGACGAAGCCGCAGAAGAGGTGCCTTCAGAGAGCCCGACGCCCTATCTGGACGTGAGCGAGAGCGACTGGTTCTATGAGGCCCTGTGCTGGTCCGTCCAGCAGGGACTTTTGCAGGACATCCCCCTGGAGAGCCAGTTCCAGAGCGACCAGCCCGTCACCCGGGCCATGTTCACCACCATGCTGGCCCGGCTCCTGGCGCCCGACCTCGTCTGGAGCGGCTCCCCCGTTTACTCCGACGTGCAGCCGGGGAGCTATTACTATGAGGCCGTCTCCTGGGCGGCGAACCAGGGGATCGTCTCCGGCTACGGCGACGGCACCTTCCGCCCCGGGGAACTGCTGAACCGCCAGCAGGCCGCCGCGCTGCTGGCCGCTGCCGCCCGGTATCTGGGGTATGATACGACTCCCACCACCTCCGCCTCCTTTGCCGCCTGTTCCGATGCGCGGCAGGTGGGCAGCTGGGCCAGGCAGGATGTGAAGTGGTGTATGCAGACGGGCATTCTGGCCGGGACGTCCGGCGGCCAAATCGCCCCGCTGGGCCACCTGACCCGGGGTCAGGCCGTCCAGATAGCCTGCCGGCTGGGCCAATGGCTGGCCTCCCCTGACGCGGGGCCCCGCGTCAGTTCCATCCCGGCCCTGGACGTGGTGGAGGACACAGAAGCCCACACCGCCATGCAGAATGCCATCGGGAAGATTGCCGCCAAATACGGCGCCGACGGCGTCTCCGTGGCCTACGTCCGGGACGGTCAGGTGGTGGACACCTATGCCTATGGCAGCGCGGTGAAGGGCGTCCGGGGCATGACCTCCAACACCCGGGTGCGGGTCGCCTCCATCTCCAAGGTTCTGGTGGGGCTTGCGGCCCAGCTGGCCGTGGAGGACGGCTCTTTCGATCTGGATGCGGATCTCGGGGATTACCTGGGCGTTGACATCCGCACCCGCCGCGCCGGGGACACCGTAACCCCACGCTCCATCCTGACCCACACCTCCTCCCTGACCGTGGCGCCGGAGGGTACGCCCTGTGATCTGGCCGCGGTCCGGCACCGGCTGACCTCCTCCGCCGGCACCCGGAACGTCCTCTCCGGCAACCCGGGGAACTGGGCCTACAACAACTACGCCTTCAGCGTCCTGGGCATGGCAGTGGAGCTGGCGGAGCAGCGGACCCTGGACGAGATCCTCTATGAGTCCCTGTACGGTCCCCTCCACATCGACGCGGCGTTTTACGCCGGCGAGATCCAGCGGACGGATTTGCTGGCGGAGATCTACCGGGCCAACGGCGCGGTGGGCCTGTCCCTCGCCTCCCAGCAGTCCCGCGTCAGCGACGGCATCCCCGGTTCCAACGGGATCACCTTTGCCGGCGGCCTCACCATCAGCGCCTATGATCTGGGCAAGATCGTGGCGCTGCTGGCCAACGACGGGGTCTATGAGGGCGTCCCCTACATACAGCCGGAGGTGATCGCCGGGCTGGAGCAGCACGGGGATGCCATGATCGCCGGCGGGTTTTATCAAGGCCAGCCCCTGCGGTACCGCACCTGGGCGTATGGGCAGAGCGAGCTGTACTACCACACCGGCAGCGCCTACGGCGTCTACAACCTGATCTCCTACAATCCGGCCACAAGGGCCGGGGTGGTGGTCCTCACCACCGGGGCCAGCGGCACCAAGGACGCCTACGGCATCTACGCCGTCTGCGGGGAGATCTCCCAGCTGCTGTATCAAAGCCAGCCGTGACCGCTGCCCGGCGGCAGAGGCGGTTCTTCCCCCGGGATTTGACAAAACGAGGCACTCGAAATTCGAGTGCCTCGTTTTGCTTTGCGCGATTCCTCCCGATTCCCCGCAGGTGCCCCTCAGGTCTTTCTGGAACCTTCGAATTCTCTTCGAATCCGCTCCAGCAGGGCCGCGTCTGTCAGGATCTCCGCCGCCGTGCTGGCCATGGCCCGGCTGCACCGGGAGAGGAAGCCATCCGCCTCCGGGGACAGGGTCCTTTCCGCAAAGGCCTCTGTGTGCAGGGGGATGTCCGGGCAGCTCAGGCCCACCCAGGGGTGGATGGCGGGGACCCGCCAGCTGACATCCCCCATGTCCGTGGACCCGGTCACATCCTGGCGGAGGATCTCCGGCTCCCCGCAGGCGCGCAGATACCGGTTGAACACCTGAGAGAGGGTCTGATTCGTCCGCATGGGGCGGTTCGTCGCCTCGTTGTTGTGGATCCGGTAGGTGCAGCCGGTCTCCGCCGCTGCCGCGGCGGCGCAGCGCTCCACCATGGCGCGGAGGGTCCGCAGCCCCTCCATGTCCCAGGCCCGAGTCAGGTATTTCAGGCTGCTGTAGCCGGGGATCACGCTGGCCTTCTGCCCGCCGTCGTTGAGAATGCCGTGGACATTGGTGTCTGGATAGCGGGTCTTTTCCGCCTGGATCTTCTGGTAACACGCCACCGCCGCGTCCAGCGCGTTGATCCCCTGCCGGTCTCCGGTGCCGGCGTGGGCGCTGCGGCCGAAGAACTCCACCTGCAGGGACTCCACCGCCCGCGTCCGCCCGCTGGCGCAGGTCACCGGATTGGGGTGCACCATCATGGCCGCGTCCGCCTCATCCAGCAGCCCCCGCTCCGCCAGGAGGGTCTTGGTGCAGAGATTCTCCTCGCCGGGCGTGCCGAATACCACCACCGTGCCCCGGAGGTCCGGCAGGACTTCCCTCAGGGCCAGGGCCGCCCCCAGGGCGGCGGTGCAGATCAGGTTGTGGCCGCAGGCGTGCCCCAGGTCCGGCAGGGCGTCGTATTCCGCGAAAAGCGCCACCGTGGGGCCTGATACCGGGGCGGAGGCCGCCGCCCGGAACGCGTGGGGGATGCCGCCGTACTCCCGGGTGACCTGGAAGCCGTTTTCCTCCAGTACCTCTGTCAGGCGGGACGACGCGAAGGTCTCCTCCCCGCCGATCTCGGGATGGCGGTACAGCTCGTCCCGCAGGGCCTCCAGCTGCGGCAGCGCCCGGGCCACGGCGGCCGCGATCCGCTCGTTCACACACGGGCTCATTGGTACTTCTCCAGCAGGGAAGCCAGCAGCTGCCCGTCAATGTTGCCGCCGGAGAGGACCAGGGCGATCTGTCTGCCGCCGATGCGCTCCCGGTGGTCCATGACCGCGGCCACGGTGGTGCAGCTGCCGGCCTCCACCACGAACTTCTCCTCCCGTGCCATAAAGCTGACGGCCCGGCCCACAGTGTCCTCAGAGACGGCGATCAGGTCGTCCACGCAGTCCTTTACCATCTGATAGCTCAGCGCCCCGACGCCCCCCAGCAGCGCGTCGCAGATGGAGTCTCCCTCGCAGGGGTACTCCTCGTAAAAGACGCCGTCCTCATAGGACTTGATCATGGCGGGGCACTTCTCCGTCTGCACCCCCACGACGCGGATGCCCGGCTTCAGGGCCTTTGCCGCCACCGCGATGCCGGTGATCAGCCCGCCGCCGCCGATGGGGACCACGATGGTGTCGATGTTCGGATTCTGCTCCAGGAGCTCGATGGCGATGGTCCCCTGGCCGCCATAGATCTTGGGGTCGTCATAGTAGGCGTCGATGTACGTCAGGCCGTGCCGGCGGATGTAGTCCAGGCCCAGCCGGTGGGCCTCGTCGTAGCTGCTTCCCATCAGCAGCACCTCCGCGCCGAAGCAGCGGATCCTGTCGATCTTGCTCTGGGGCGTGCCCTCGGGCACAATGACCACCGCGTTCTCAATACCCAGCAGGGACGCGGCATAGCTGACCGAACTGCCGTGGTTCCCGGAGGAGACGGTGCCGACGCCACGGGCCGCCTCCTCCGCCGTCAGCGTCAGCATCTTGTTCAGCGCCCCCCGGATTTTGAAGCTCTTGGCCCGCTGCAGAGACTCCAGCTTGAAGAAGTAGCGGCGCTCCCCGTCCCCCAGGTAGAAGGACTCCTCCAGAAGGGTCCTGCGGACGTAGGGGCGGATGCGCTCGTAGGCATCCCTCACCTCGTTGAAATCAAATGCCATGCGCACACTCCTCCCTCACAGGGTGACAACGGTGCCCAGGCTCTTCTCCTCCGCCAGGGCCAGGGCGGCCTTTGCCGCGGCGATGTCCAGCAGCGCCATACCGGTGGAGTCGTAGACGGTGATCTCGTCCTCCCGCTGCCGGCCGGGGACCTTGCCCAGGATCAGGTCGCCGATCTCTCCGACGATGTCCCCCTGGGAGATCACCCCCTGCTTGAGGGGGATCTCGATCTCTCCGGCGGAGATGCAGTGCTCCAGGTCGTCCACAAAAATCCGGGCCCCCGCCAGCAGAGCGCTCTCCACCTCCTGCTTGCCGGCCATGTCCGCCCCCATGCAGGAGAGGTGGGTGCCGGGCCGGACCCAGTCCTTCCGGACCAGCGGCGTCTTGGAGGGCGTCACCGTCACCACGATGTCCGCGTCGGAGAGCGCGGTCTCCAGGTCCCCGGACGAAGCCAGCGCGACGCCCGCCAGGTCCAGTCCGAACTGGTCCGCCAGCATTTGCGGCAGCGCCGCGGTGAAGCGGGCGGCGTGGTCCGGCGTCCGCACATTCACCACGGTGATCTTCCGCAGCCCCGGGAAGAGGGTCTTCATGGCCGCGATCTGAAAGAGGGCCTGGCTGCCGGAGCCCACCAGCACAAGGTTCTGGGAATCCGCCCGGGCCAGATACCTGGCCCCGATGGCGCCTGCCGCGCCGGTGCGGATGCCGGTGATGTAGGAGGCGTCCAGAATCCCGATGGGCAGCCCCGTTTCCGCGCTGTACACAGCGATGAGCCCCGTCAGATCCGGCAGTCCCCGGTCCTGATTGGCCTCGAACCAGGAGACGGTCTTGTGCCCGTACAGCTTCGCCTGGGGGAGATAGCCGGACTTGATGTCCATATCCGCGTGGCCGGGGTCAAACTCGTAAAAGGTGGTGGGCCATACCACGGTCTGCCCATCGCTCTTCTGCCGGTACACCTCCTCCACGCAGTCGATGATCGGCTGCATCTCCGTGACCCGGATGACATCCTCCCGGCTCAGAATTCGAATATTTGCCATAAAAACGGCTCCTTTCTCAGTGAATGGCACCCTGCAAAAAAGATGGGCATTGAACCTCATTCCTCTGCCCTGCGGCAGCCCTAGCGGAATGAAGTTCAATGCCCGTCAGCCCTGCCCCCGGGGGAACAGGCGGCACCATTGATTGGATTTGGGATGATTATACCACAGCGCGCGGAGATTTGCAACGGATATTTCAGCCTCCGGGACCTCTCCGCCGCGACGCGCGGGCCCTTCACGGCCCGATTGGAGGATATCGCCGCCGGCAGCAGGTGTCAATCCCGCTTCCAGACGATCTTTGCGGATTCCTCCGGTCTGTTCCCCCGCCCGGTTATGCGGCGCATCGCCTCCGACGCGGGCAGCGGAATCGAAAAGAGATAGCCCTGCAGCAGGTCACAGCCCATCCGGCGGAGCTCGTCTACCTGCCATTCCTCCTCCACCCCTTCGGCCAGGACGGAAAGCCCCAGCTTGTGGGCCGTATCGATGATGCCGCCCAGGACGATCTTGCCCGGTTCCGTGCTGAGCCTGTCCACCAGACTCTTGTCAAGCTTCAGGCCGTCCATCGGGAACTCCAGCAGATCGTGAAAGGTGGTATAGCCCATGCCGAAATCATCCAGCATGACCCGTATGCCCAGCGACCGCACGGCCTGGATATTCTTCCGCAGCCGCTCGATCTCCTCCCCGCGGACACATCCGCTCTCGGTGATTTCAATCATGAGCTCATGGCGTGGGAACTCATATCGTTCAACGATCTCCCGGCAGCGCTGCACGAGCTCCGCCCGCAGGAACGACCGGCGGGACAGGTTGGCGGAGAGGAAGAACTCCCCCTGGTGTTTCTTGTGCAGCTGTTCCAGAAAGCTGCACGCCTGATCCAGATTGTAGAAATCCAGCGGTTCGATCCTGCCTTCCTGCTCCAGCAGAGGAATATACCGGTCCGGGTTCAGCAAGCCCCGCTCCGGGTGCATCCAGCGCGAGAGCGCCTCGCCGCCGGCGATCTCAAAGCTCTTTGCCCGCACGATGAGCTGCAGATACAGCCGGAAGTCCCCTGACCGGAGCCCCTGCTCCAGGTCTGCCAGCAGTTCCCGCTGCTCTTCGCAGATCCCGCAGTCGTGCGCGCCGCAAATCTTCACCTGCTGGCTGCTGCATCCCGCGTTGACCGCGCACTGGCGGGCGTAATAGATCCCCTGCCGGCAGTCGCACCCGCAGGAGGCCAGGGGAACGATGCCGACACTGGCGTCGCGGCAGGAGCCCGGCACCCCCGCACAGGGAGCTGTCTGGACGGCATCCAGCATACGCCGGGCCCAGTCCCTCGCCGTATCGGCGCTGTCCGCCCGGCACAGCAGGAAGAAGTCGCCGCTGTCGCCCCGCGCCAGGACCGCTCCCCCTGGGGCGCTGCGGCGCAGCGCCCCCGCGGCATACCGGAGGAACTCCTCCGCTGCCCCGGGGCCGCCGACGTGCTCAATGTGCCACAAATCGAAGTGGAAGCAGAACATCGCGTAGCGCCCGCGGTCCTCTTCGCGGACCGTCTCCCGGAACAGCCGCTCCAGCCCCGTTTGATTACAGAGCCCCGTGCAGGCGTCCAGCTCCCGCTCCGCTTCGAGCCGCCGCTCCTCCCACCGGCTCACCGTCAGGAGGACGTCCATTGGCACGCTTCTTCCCTCCCCGGAGGCGGCCCCGGCGGGCAGCGCATGGGCGGTCCCTGACAGCGGCTCCTCCACCGCGGCCAGGAGTTCGCCCATGGCGGCGTCCTCCCCGCGCTCCGCGGCATAGCCGGTCAGCGCACGGACAAAGGCCTCCGGCGCGGTGCCGGTGAACACCAGTCCGTATTCCGCCGCAGTCCCGGCAGCCTCCGTCCGGTAAAGCGTGAGCGCCCCGGCGCTTCCGGGAAAGTGCTCGCCGCTTGCCACGCCGGAGATGACCTGCACCTGGGGATCTTCCGCAAGCTCCCGCCGCCTATCCGCGGCGCCCGGCTGACAGTAGACAAGATTATAGCCGCATTTGGCGGCGAAGTCCGCCAGCAGGCGCGGGATCGCCCCGCGGTATTCCTGGCTGACTGGGTCATAATACTCCAGCGGATACAGCGCCGGATTGCCAGCGACATAAATGAAAGATGTCTTCTGCATTCCTCTCCTTTTTCCGGATCGGCACGCCGATCTGTGTCCGTACGGTCGGTTCCCGGTTTCTGCGTCTGCTCTGTGGGCCCGTCTCAGGGCGCTGTTTTAGTATATCATAATATACGGATATTTTTCAAGAATCCTCCGCCCCGCGGAGCAGGCGGGAGTTTTCCTCCGGGCTCAGTTCCCCTCGGCGCCGCCGGCCTGGTACTCATAGAACACCACGGTGACCGTCACCTGGACAGCCCCGTTTTCCCGCTGGGAAAAGGACAGATCCTCCAGCTGGCAGCGGAGCGCGCTCTCCTGAATCCGGTGCAGGATCGACTTGGCCGTGGCGTAGCTGGAGCAGGTAAAGGGCATGGTCACCCGGCGCTCCATCACGTGGTCCTCTCCCTGGGCGGAGGAGAACCGCAGGCTGTACTCCTGGGCGTCGGACAGGATCCCGTTGAGCTCCACCATGATGCTCTGGATATTGTCATAGTACGGCATTTCCTCCGGTGCCTGCTCACCGGACAGCAGCGCGTCCAGCTCCTGCTCCATCTTCTCCTGGCTGGCCAGCATGGCCGCGCTCTGGTCCAGAATGGCGGTGCTCTGCTGGATGCTGGCCTCCAGCCCGGCGGTCCGGTCCGCGGCGGGCAGGTAGAACAGGAACACATAGCCGCAGACCACGGCCAGGATCGCCAAGATCCCCAGCAGCACCCGCTCCCGAATGGTCAGTTTTTTCATGGTGCGGCCTCCTCTCCCGTCGTCAGGTCTATGAACAGATTCACGTCCACGATATTCTGCCGGCCATCCTCCGAGGCGGCGGTGCTCACCGTGGTATGGGCCACCAGCTCCGACTGCTCCAGCTGGGCCACCAGTCCGGCGGTCTCCACCAGGGTGACGCCGGAGAAGGTCACCAGCGCCTGCTGGTCCTGGATGGTCACCTGGGAGATCTCCGCCGCCGGGCGGATCACCTGGTCGATGAGGTCCAGCACGGCCATCCGGTCCGTGAGGGACAGCTCCTCCTGGGTGGGGGCGTAGCGGGTGTAGCGCTCCAGCACCTCCGGGTAGTCCGCCAGCTGCGCCTGGGCGGCCTGGCTCTGCTCCTCCAGGCGGACGGCCTCCGCCTCCAGGCGGTCGATCTCCTGCAGGGGGTCGAAGATCAGGACCTTGCCCAGGGCGCCCAGCACCACCAGGAGGAACAGCACATACAGCAGCACCGTGGCCGGGCGGGCCGTCCGGTCCTCCCGGTAATACAGGTTCATGGTCCGCTTGGAGGGATAGGCGCGGCGCTTTTTCCACTCCTCCCGGCTCATGTTGCGGTTCCAGTTCATCGCCCGCTCACCTCCTCCATTCGCACTGCCGCCCCCGCGGCATAGGCGCAGGAGCTCTCCAGCCCCGGGCTGAAGCCGGCGGGCACCAAATCGGTCACCGGCAGGACGGGCAGGTCGATCCGCTCCGCCAGCGTCTCCCGCAGGATTTGGACATTGGCCCCGCCGCCGATCAGATACACGCCCTGCAGCTGATTCTGGCGGTATGTATACCGGTAAAAGTTGATGACCTTCAGCGTCTCCACGGCGATCCGGTCGTAGACCCCGCAGCACAGGGGATGGTGCAGCACATCCTCCTGGTTGGCCCGCTTATAGGAGTCCGCCAGTCTGGCGTCGATATGCAGCGCCTCGCCCACGGCCTCGTCCAGGTCCCGGCAGCCCACCGGCACCTGCCGCTCCGCCTGGAGCCGGTCGTCCTGGATCAGGGAGATCATGGTGGACTGCTGTCCCAGGTCGATGAAGCAGAACTCCCTGGAATCGTCGGGATGGGCCGCCTGGCGGGTCTGGACCAGCTGGATCAGCGCCATCTCCTGGGGCAGGATCTTCCGCAGGGAGAAGCCGCCGTCGGCAAACATCCGGATGGCATCCTGCACCAGCTGCCGCTCCACCGCCGCCGTCATCAGAGTCATCTCCTGGGGCTCCTCCCCGGCCGGCTCCTGCCGGCGGCACACGGCGTAGTCGCAGTAGTATTTGCTGGGGTCGTCGTGCATGAAGTCGTTGAACTCATAGGGCAGGTTCAGCTCCAGATGCTCAATGGTCATCCGGGGCAGGGTCACCATCCGGCAGAGGCAGCGGCTCCGGGGCAGCACCAGGGCCGCGGGGCCGCCGGGGAGCCGCAGCTCCTTCCGCTTGGCCTTCAGGAAGCCGGAAAAGGCGTGGGGCATGGTGATCGTGTCCCCGTCCATCAGGTTCTCAGGCAGCGGCACCTCGTGGAGTTCCAGCGTCTTTCCCCGCCAGAGGGCCACCTTCATGGCGCTGCTGCCCACGTCAAAGGCCAGTCTGATTTTTCTCTCCATCTCGTATTCTCCTTCTCTCAAAAGACGAACAGGCTCTGGTACCACTGGATGAGCCCGTCACCGAACAAAACCGTCAGCGCCCAGGCCGCCGCCAGAAAGGGGCCGAAGGCGATCTCCCGCCGCCGGTCCCGGCCCGGCAGCAGGGCCCACACCAGGGCCAGCAGGCAGCCCAGGAGCAGAAGCAGCAGCATCTCCGGCCACCGCATATACAGCCCCAGCACGAACAGCAGCTTGAGGTCGCCGCCTCCCAGGCTCTCCCGCCCCAGCGCCTTGTCCATCACCAGGGACAGCACCAGCAGGGGCGCCGACACGCTGAGGGCCCCCACCGCCATACCGGCCAGCTGCTCCAGGACCGGGACGTCCATCAGCGGCAGAAAGGCCAGCCGCACCGCCGCGGCAAAGAGCAGGATGCCGTTGGGGATCTCATGGGTGCGCCCGTCCACCAGGGCCAGGGCCAGCAGCGCCGCCCCCAGCAGGAGCCACATGGCCAGCTCCGCCGTCAGGCCGAAGCGCACCGTCAGGCCGGCGAACAGGGCCGCCCCGGCCAGCTCCGCCCACAGGCAGTCCGCCGGGATCTTCGCCCCGCAGTACCGGCACCGCCCCCGGCGGAGCAGCCAGCTCACCACCGGGATCAGGTCGGCGGCCCCCAGGATGTGGCCGCAGGCGTCGCACCGGGAGCGGCCCCGGGGGAGCCAGCCGCCCCCGGCGGCGTACCGGGCGGCGGCGCAGTCCAGGAAGCTGCCCAGCACCGCCCCCAGCACCCCCAGCCACACCGCGGCGTAAATTGTCAGCAATGTCTCGCTGTCCATGGTGGAAGTCTCTCCTTTTTTCGCAGGGTTTGGGAGAGGGGCTTTTGCCGGACGCCGAAATTTTCGGCACCCCGCAAAGGCGTCTCTCCCCGCCGGGGCCGGGCCCACCCGCCCGGTCCCCGGCAGGGGCGGACGGCCTAGGCCGCCTGCCGTTGGGAATGGTTCAGTAGGATTAGTTACCGCCGCCAGTGGCAGTCCCATCGCCGCCCGCGATGCCGTGAAGGGAGCCTTTTGCTTTGCCTTCGGCACTGTCGACCCATTCAAGGGTCACGGTTCCATCTGTCCCTGCGACCGTAACTTTCAGGATGCAGCCATCGTGGGTGGCGCACTGACCGTATTTGGTTTTGACGTCATTAAATCCAACAACAAGCTTGCCATTTTCCGCATCGTAGTAGCCCACATAGTCTTTTCCTGCATTATTTCCCGTCAGATACTCAATAACAGCAGCGGCTTTAGCGGCCCGCTCGTTAGCCTGGTCGGTGGCGATCCGAGCCTTATTCAGGCTGGAACTCACCAGGGGAATGGAGATGGCCACCAGGATAGCGATGATAGCCACCACGATCAGCATCTCGATCAGGGTGAAGCCCTTCCGGCTTCTCATTTTTTCACGCAGGTTTTTCATGTTCTTCCTCCTCATAATATTACCGGTCTCCCGGCAGATGGTTAAATATTGATCCGCTAGGGGTTCCAGGGCGGGAGTGGCCGCCCCTCTATGCAAACCCTCCGGCCCGTTTCAGGCCTGGAGAGTGGGATCACGGGTTAGGGTTTGAGCTGTGGGGCCTAGTCCCATGTGATTGTTATGCTGCTGTAGTCCCCGCCGAAGTTTACTTGGATAATCTTACCTTTGTTGTTTTTGCTCTGGCCGTAGGGCGTAATCTGCTGGATAGTTTCTGGGGTAGACTTGACCAACTGTCCGCTTTCTGCGTCGTACAACAAAGACTGACCGCCGCCTTTATTATTCCAATCATACTCATCATTGGTCAGCATATAGATCACAGCGGCGGCTTTTGCAGCCCGCTCATTTGCCTGGTCCGTAGCCACCCGGGCCTTTTCCAGGCTGGAACTCACCAGGGGGATGGAGATGGCCACCAGGATGGCGATAATGGCCACCACAATCAGCATCTCAATCAGGGTGAAGCCCCTGCGGCTCCGCAGTTTTTCACAAGGTCCCATATCATTTCCTCCCAACCCGCCGGACACATGCCGGCTGAATGTTTGCTCTAGAAAACGCGGCCGTCAGATGGCGGCGTACATCGAGAACAAGGGCAGATAGATGGACAGCAGGATCACCAGCACGATGACCGCCATCAGGCAGATGACGATGGGCTCCAGCAGGCTGAGGGCCCGGGCGGTGAGGGTGTCCACCTCGTTGTCGTAATACTCCGCCTGGATCTCCAACGTGGATTCCAGGGTGCCGGTGGTCTCGCCCATGGCGGTCATCTGCACCAGCATGGGCGGCAGGTCCGGGCACCGGCGCAGGCACTCCCCCAGGGAGCCGCCCGCCTCCACGCCGGGGACCGCCTCCCGGATCTGCCGGGACAGGTAGGCGTTGCCCACCGCCCGGGCGGAGGTCTCCAGCGCCCGGAGGATCGGCGTGCCGGCGGTGAGCATGGCGGACATGGTGTGGGCGAACTGACTGGCGGAGGTCATCAGGGCCAGGGGCCCCAGAATGGGCAGGGCCAGCCGGAGCTTGCCCAGCTGGGCGGCGCCGTCTCTGGTGCGGCCGTACAGCCGGATTAGCACCACCAGGGCCGCGATCACCCCCGCCACCAGCCAGCCGTAGCGCCCGAAGAAGTCGGACACGGCAATGACCATCCGGGTGGCCAGGGGGAGCTCCAGATTCAGGGAGGCAAAGGTGGCAGAGAAGGTGGGCACGGCGTAGGCCATGATGATCACGATGACCACCGCCGCCACCACCATCAAAAACGCCGGGTACACCAGGGCGCTCACCGCCTTGGCGTGGGTCCTGTTCATCCGCTCGTAGTAAGTGCTCAGGCGGGCAAAGGCCTGGGCCAGGTCGCCGGACTCCTCGCCGGAGCGGAGCGTCTCCAGAAACGCCTGGGGCAGCCGATTCTGCCCCCGCCTGGCAAAGCTGGCGGACAGGCTCCAGCCGCCGGCGATGTCCTCGGACACCTCCGTCAGGATCCGCCGCAGCAGCCGGTCGGTCATCTGGGAGGCCACCAGGTCCACCGTCTGCACCAGGGGCAGCCCGGCTTTGAGGATGATGGAGAACTGGCGGCACATCAGGGCGAACACCTTCAGGTTCAGCCGCTGGAAATGGGTGAAGGGCTGTTCCCGCCGGGCGGGGAGCTCCTTGATGGACAGAACCACCTCATAGCTCCGGCGGATCTGGGCCACCGCCGCGTCCCGGCTGGCGGCCTCCACCACGCCCTCCCCCTTCTCGCCGCTCTGGCGCAGGGCTTCATAGTGATAGGTCGGCATCTGCATTTCCCCCTTTCCTCACAGCCGCGGCTTCATGCCGCCGGCCAGGGGCCCGGCGTCCGGCAGGCCCTGCAGGGCCCGCTCCATGGTCTCCCGGGAGATGGCGCCCCCCTGGAAGAGATTCTGCACCGCCCGCTCCATGAGGATATTGCCCACCGCGCCGGTGGTCTGGATGGCGTTGCGGATCTGAGGCGTCTTGCCCTCCCGGATCAGGTTGCGGATGGCGCCGTCCACCCGCATCACCTCGCAGGCGGGCACCCGGCCAGGGCCGTCCCGCCGGGGCAGCAGCTGCTGGGACAGCACCGCCCGCAGCGTCATGGACAGCTGCAAGCGGATCTGCTGCTGCCGCTCCCCGGGGAACACGTCCACGATCCGGTCCACCGCGTCCGCGGCAGATTGGGTGTGGACGGTGGCAAACACCAGGTGGCCGGTCTCCGCCGCCGTCAGGGCGGTCTGGATGGTGTCCAGGTCCCGCATCTCCCCCACCAGGATCACGTCCGGGTCCTCCCGCAGGGCGGCGCGCAGCCCGGAGGAAAAGCTCCGGGTGTCCCGGCCCACCTCCCGCTGGTTGATGGTGCACAGTCCCGCGGGATAGAGGTACTCCACCGGGTCCTCCAGGGTCAGGATGTGGAGGCGGCGGGTCTCGTTGATGCGCTGGAGCAGGGCCGCCAGGGTGGTGGATTTGCCGGACCCGGTCTCGCCGGTGATCAGGATCAGCCCCCGGCTGTAGTCCAGGAAGTCCCCCACCGCCGGCGGGAGGCCCAGCTCCTCCAGGTCCGGGATGCGGTCGCTGAGCAGGCGGACGGCGGCGGAGTAGGTCCCCTGCTGCCGGAACAGGTTCAGCCGGCAGCGCACCCCCTGGAGGGTGGCGGACCGGTCCAGCTCCCCATCCTCCTCCAGCCGGGGGAAGTCCTCCCCGGCCAGGGTCCGGGCCGCGTCCAGGCAGTCCTCGGCGGTGAGGGGGCGTTTCTCCAGGTCCCGCAGGGCCCCGTCCACCCGGCACCGGGGCGGCAGGCCCCGCACCAGGTGGAGGTCGCTGGCCCCGGCCTGCCGGGCCATGGTAATCTCGTCAAAAATGTTCATCCGTCTTGCCTTCCTATCGTGTGCAGTACTTCCTCCACCGTGGTGATGCCGTCCTCCACCAGCTGGATGCAGTCCTCCCGGATGGGCCGGAAGGTGGAGGCCCGCAGAGCCGCCTGCACGTCCGGCAGGGAGCGGTCGTGGATGGCCTTGCGGAGGGCGGGGGTGACCGTCAGGATCTCAAAGACGCCGGTGCGTCCCCGGTAGCCGGTCTGGAAGCACTCGGAGCAGCCGCTCCCCCGGTAGAAGGTGTAGTTCCCGTCTGCCGGCAGGCCCAGCAGCTCCAGCTCCTCCCGGGCCGGGGTGTAGGGCTTTTTGCAGTGGGGGCAGATTTTGCGCACCAGCCGCTGGGAGATGATCCCCCGCAGGGCGCTGGAGAGCAGATAGGGCTCCACGCCGATGTCCAGCAGCCGGTCCAGGGTGGAGAGGGCGTCGGTGGTGTGGACCGTGGAGAGCACCAGGTGGCCGGTGAGGGCCGCCCGCATGGCGATCTCGGCGGTGTCCCCGTCCCGGATCTCGCCCACGGCGATGATGTCCGGGTCCTGCCGGAGCACGGAGCGCAGGGCGTTGGCAAAGGTCAGGTCGATGCGGTCGTTGATCTGCACCTGGCAGACCCCGTCCATGTGGTACTCCACCGGGTCCTCCAGGGAGATGAGGTTGACCTCCTCCCCCCGCTTGCGGTCGATCATGGTATACAGGGTGGAGGTCTTTCCGGCGCCGGTGGGGCCCACCACCAGCAGCATGCCGTCCGCATTGTGGTCCAGCAGGTCCAGGAACCGCTGCCGGTTCTCTCCCCGGAGGCCGATGCCCTCGATGGAGATGTCCTCGCTGCGCCGCAGCAGGCGGATGACGATCTTCTCGCCATAGATGGTGGGCAGGGTGGATACCCGCAGGTCCAGGGGCTCCTGCCGGACGGTCATCTCGATGCGGCCGTCCTGGGGGAGCTGCTTCTGGGTGATGTCCATCTGCGCCATGATCTTGATGCGGGAGATGACAGACATCTGCAGCTCCCGGGGGACGGTGATGATCTGGCGCAGGGAGCCGTCGATGCGCATGCGGATCCGCATCTCATCGCCCACCGGCTCCAGATGGATGTCGCTGGCGTTCTCCGTGCAGGCCCGCTCAATGATGGAGTTCACCAGGCGGATGGTGGGGGCGGCCTCTTCATCTGTCTCTCCGGTGCCGGCCTTCCACCGGCCGTCCACGGGAGCGGCGGAGGCCCCGTAGCCGCTGCCGGCCAGGTCCCGGCGCATGTCCTCGATGGCCTTCAGGGTGCCCTGGTTGCTGTAGAGATTCTGTACCGCCCGCTCCACCGCCGCCTCCGTGGCGATCATGGGGATCACCTGGCGGTGTGTGGCGGCGCTGACCTCCTCAATGGCGATAAAGTTCAGCGGATCCGCCATGGCCAGATACAGCTCACTGCGGGTGGCCCGCACGGGCACCACCTGGTATTTCTGGGCGATGTTCTTGGGCAGGATCTGGGCCATCTCCGGAGAGAGCTCCATGGCGTTCAAATCCGCATAGTCCAGCCCCAGCTGGGTCATCAGCGCCTCAATGAGCTGCTTTTCCGTAATGATGTGGTTTTCCACCAGAACCGTTCCCAAGCGCTTGCCGCTCTTCTTCTGCTCTTCCAGGGCCTCCTCCAGCTGCTGCTGGGTAATGGTGCCGCTGCCTACCAGCAGGTCGCCAAGTCTTGTGTAAGTCATGTTCCCTCTTCCTCCGTCTCCATATCCGGCTGCTCTGCGTTGAGACAGCGGATGGAAAATGTCGTCTCACTGCCGGTGCCTCTCCGGTCCGAGACCTCCAGCCTCACCTGAAAGATCCCGCCGCTGTATGTGATGGTGCATGTATCGATCCGGCAGTCTCCGTTGCCGTAGGCCCCGGAGGGCAGCATCAGCCGGTTGCCGGCCTCCAGCTGGCCGTCTGCGTCCAGCGACAGCGTCGTGTTGCGTCCATAGTTGACGCTGGTGTAGCGGGTCAGCGCGCCGCTGTCGTCCACCGCCACGTCCCGGGCATAGCGCAGCTCATTGGACAGCAGGTCCGACAGGGTGGACAGCAGCAGCTGGTTCTCCGCCTCCCCGGTCAGGGTGCGGGAACTGCGCTGGGCCATCAGCAGGCCCGTGTGGAGCATCAGCCCCAGCAGGATCAGCACCACGGACGCCGCCAGCATCTCCACCAGGGTCATTCCCCGGCGGCTGCGGAGCTTCTTCCTCATGGGGCCGCCTCCTCCCCGGCAGGAGACGATGCCCGGCCATAGGCATACAGGTCGTCCCCGCCGTAGAGGCGGGCACCAATGTGTGCGTCCCTTTTCCCTTCCTCCCGGATGGTCACCTGAAAGGCTGCATCATCGGGGGGTGTCTGGGCCTCGGCGGCAGTGAGCTGCTCATAGAAGTTCTCGTCCGAAACCTGGGCCTGACGGTTGATCTGGCCGGACACGGTCACGGCCCCCACCAGAAGGGCCACGGACAGGGCGGCCACCAGGATGGCGGCCAGGGTCTCGATCAGCGTCTCGCCCCTGGTGCTGTTCAGTTTTTTTCGCAGGTTATCCACCGCTTGCCGCCTCCTCTTCCTCCGCCGCCCCCGGGATGATCCAGCCCACCCGCCAGGTCATGGGGGAGGTCTCGGCAGTCGTGTCTGACGAAAATGTCTCCGGCAGAGTGGGCTTCGTCTCATTTGGCGTCAGCTCCGCCCGGACCACATAATCGGGCTTTCCATCCCCCTGGTCCAGCGCGGCGGTCAGCTCGATGGCGTAGGAGTCCTCCACTACCCGGAGTTCCACCGTCACCGGACGGGTATCCAGGTCAGTGTTGGACTCCTCCGGTTGGATGGTAAACGTGTGCTCCACCGGTGGAGTCAGACCAGAGCGTTTAGATGTGTTAATTCCTGCTTCGACGGAGACAAACTCCTGGGAAAAGATGTAGTCAAAGTCATCCAGCAGGTTCTCTTTCAGGGCCGCAGCACCGCTGCCGTCCGTGTACTGGTAGAGACCCTCCAGCTGCTCCAGATGGCGCTCTACACCGATCTGGATGCGTTTTCCCTCTTCGTCGGGCCCATACACTGGCACTTCCCAATAGTGATACCGCCCCCGGTACTCCGCGGCGTTCAACTCGTCGCACAGCAGCCGCACCGCCGAGGAGATGGTGAGATACGTCTGGTGCTCCTCCCGGCTGCTGCGGCTGCGGCCGGCATTGGAGGAGGCCGCCATCAGCACCGATGAGGCCACCAGGCCGCACACCAGGAAAAACAGCAGCGCCAGGAGAAAGGAGGCGCCCCGCCGGCTGTTCAGTTTTTTCTTGCAGCGGTTCAGCATGGTGTCTCCTCTCTCCCGGAGCGCCGGGTCAGTTGGTGGTGATGTGGATGGGCAGGTTCTGCCACAGGGTGTGGGTGCAGCCGCCGTAGGTGAAGCGCAGCTGGACGCGGAGATAGGCCGTCATCTCAGTCACGCCGTCCGGCGGGGAGACCTCGATCTCCAGCTGTCCGTGAGCTTCATCCGCCCACTGGGCGAAGATCTGCTCCCGGAAGCCCTCCACGTCCTCAAACCCGGTGATGGTCACATCCGTGACCGTCACCTGCTGGCCTCCCACCTGAATGGAGCCGATTTGTGCTCCATCGTAAAAGATGGTCTGCTGGCTCTGGCTGCCGGCAAACGCCGCCTCTACCGGGGTCAGGGCAAAGCCGGGGTGTACGTCCAGGCTCAGGACACTGGAAGCCGTGTAGGTCTGGCCCAGGTAAGTGAAGGTGTAGGTCACCGTCATCTGGGCCGGTCCATCCTCCGACAGGGTGGATGCGGTGAGGACGATGGAACCGTCCTCCTCCGCCACGGAGGCGGAGGCAAAGCGTCCCATGTCGTAGGAGGCCGAGAATTCGGAGACGGCAATGCCGTCCGTCAGGGTCTCCGGCAAAGCCTTCCCCTCGGCATTCGTCCAATGGAGGGCCGCCTGGGCGGACTCCTCCTGGACAAACATCTCCAGGACACCGCTGTCCGCCGACAGGCGCAGGTCCGCCGTCACGTTCACGTCGATGGTCAGGGTGTAGGTCTGGCCGCTCTCCGTATAGGTGATGGTCACCTGGGTGCTGCCCGCTGCTTGAGCTTTAATGGTGAGGGTGTTGGTGCCCCCCTGGGCCTGGGTATGTGCCAGGCTGGCCGTCGCCACCGCCGGGTCAGCACTCGCTGCAGACCAGCTGCCGCTGCCGCTCAGGTTGGACAGGGTCAGTTCCTCCGAGCGGACGGCGCCCGCTCCTGCCTGGTAGTCCGCGAACAGGTCCATCTGGACCGGCAGGGCGCCGTTTTCCCGCAGGATGCCCTGGACCGCCCAGTCGCCGTAATGGACGTGGGCCTGGCCGCCCTCCACCAGGTCGCTGCTCTGGGTCAGGATGGTGGGGAACGGATAGTTGGTGCCCAGCAGGCTGCGGTCCGTGCCGAAGCTGTACCGGCCGTCGATGGGGTCGCCGGTGGATGTGGTGGTGGTGACGGGGGCGAAGCGGGCGGCAAGCAGGGCCTCATAGGCGCTGCCGCCGACGGAGAGCTCGGCGAAGCTGGCTTCGGATACGCCGGGTGCCCCCACATCCAGGTAATTGCCGGGCGCACCGGTCAGACAGCTTTCCAGATAGTAGCAGTTTTTATAATTGAATCGGTAGCTGCCGTTCATATATGCAATCTCTCCCCGTCCTCCAATGGCGAACAGATGGGAATTTGCCGGCAGGTCAGTTTGACGCGGCAGTCTCACATAGCTGTAACAGTTTTGAATGGTAGGATTGGTCCTTCCGGTGGAGCCCTCGGTATCCGCTCCAATGATAACTCTGTTTATTTGCAAAGTTTTCATAAAGTACCCGCCTACAATGCCGCCCGCGTGAACTCTCGAATTACGTTGTTTGACGCTAAGATCTGCCTGGATACTACCACCAGCATAACAATTGGTAATTCCACGCTGGCAGGAACCGACCAGACCGCCTGCCCGGACATTCCGCGCACTATCGCTATGTGTAAAGTTCAACCGGATGTCCGTGACAGCGGTACAGTTCTCCAAGGCCATATTGCAGATGCCGACCAAGCCGCCCACGCCACCGCCGCCATAGGCGCATCCGCCATTATCGTCCAAGATGACATAGCCAGCCACAGCGCAGTTTGAGATGACGCGGTCACTTCCTGCGGTGTTGGCCGCCAAGCCCACCAGAGCGCCTACAGCGTACCAGTTGTTATCGCCCTCAGGACTATAAGATCGGATAAGGCCGTCTCCCTCCGGGGCATATAAAATAATGTTCTGGAGTTCCGCATCCAGGGTAAAGCCGAATAAGCCCGTGGTGTTAATCTTTTCTGTGTAGATATTTAGGTTTTGGATCGTATAGTCGTTTCCGTTGTAGCTGCCGCCAAACCAGCCGTAGGCCATGGCTCCTGTTTCCATCGTCCAAGGAGTTTCATCCCGGAAGGCGGCAATTGGAGTATACTCCTCCACATCGCTGCCATCCAGATCGTGGGTCTGGAGCCAGTAATACGTTCGATCCACCTCGTTAGAACCACCCCATAATGTTTGAGCTACATAGGACAGGTACATAAAGTCCTGCTGGTTACTAGAAGTATTGTAGAGGACAGTTGAGGTGTTCTGGTTCTTATGGTTCCAGTTGATGAATTGCAGCTGGTGGATACTCCGCACGCCGTAGGGGTTGTCCTTCGTGCCGGGCCGGGCGGTGGGGACGTCCGCCCCTGCCGCCCAGTCGTTACCCGTCTCCACCGACATGGAATCGGCGAAGAAGGGATTCAGCCAGACGATAAGAGACTTTTCGCCGCTGGACACCGTCCAAGTGCCGCTGGGCGGCTGCTGTGTGCTGTTGGTGCCGGCAGTTATTTCAGAGAGATAGAGCCCCTGGTCCTCCTCTGTTGTGCCCCCAGGTGTTGAAGCAATGGAAGGCATAGCGGCCCTCCATCAAGTCGGACAGGGCCGTATTGGCATCCTGGTTTTCACCGTTTCCTCCTAAAATGTCGCTGCTGGTGCGGGAGACCTCTTGATCTTCCAACCCATAATATCCATAGCCGTACTCCTCCACCACGCCGCCGTCGCCGTGGGTGGTGGACAGGGTGCTGACTTTCTCGGTTCGATTTGCGTCGCTGAAGGCCGCGATGGCGCTGATGGCGTAGGTATCCGCGCCGTTGATCTCCATGCGCTCCCAGTAGAAGACGCCGAAATCCCCCAGGCCCATGGGCTCCGGCCACTGGCCGTAGTGCACGAGCCGGCCCTCCCCGTCCGTCACTGCGGCGGGATAGGGGTAGCCGTTCTCGTCCGCCACAAAGCCCATGCCCAGGGATGCGGCGGCCTTCCCGTTTTTGTCCGTCAGCTGGCTCCAGGCCGCGCCCTGGGCCCCGCCGCCGTCCTCATACCGGGCCACAAAGTGCAGAGCCCGATAGGTGAAGTTGCCGCCGTCCAGGTAGAAGCAGTTTGCGCTCTCACCGCCGGCAAAGCCGTACCGGGCCGCGCCGCCCTCCGCCTCCAGGGCCGCGGCAGCGTAGCTGCGGGAAAGGGTGCCCTGGCTGCTGGCGGCAAAACCGGCCGCCGCCACATCGCCGTACCGGGCCCGGGAGACGCTGACCCGGCCCACCGCGTAGCTCTGCTCGATGCGCCCGCCGCTCTGGTTGCCGCCCACAAAACCGCCGGCATAGGCGTTGGACATGGTACACAGGGCGTAGAGCCGGGCCGCCTCGGCTGCACTGGCGCGGATGGACCCGCGATTTTCTCCGGCAAGCCCTCCCAGATAGACTGTCGAGTAGTTGTAGCAGTTGACGGTGATCTCCACCCCGTACACGGCGCAGTTGGAGACCGTGCCGCTGTTGCTCCCCAGCAGGGCGCCCACGTAGACGGTGGTGTCGCTGCCGGACCGGGTCAGGGTGAGGGGCGCATCCTCCATGCGGTAGACCACATCCCGGATGACGCCGGAGCTGTACCCGAAGAGGCCCACATAGTCCGATTTGCCGCTGTCAGCAGGCACGACGCCGGTGATGGCGAGCCCGCCGCCGTCGTAAGTGCAGCGGAAGGGCGCGTCCCCGTCCACGCCGATGGGGGATTGGGAAACCAGTTTTCCGGTAAAAATGTCATCGTCATACCCGATGTAGGCAGTATAGTCCAGCGCCAGCTCCTGCTGGAAGCGATACTGGTGTTCGCTGGCGAAATAGGTCTCGAACCGGCTGAGCATGTACAGGTGCCGGGGGGTGCGCACACTCACCGGGAGATGGTCGGCCTGCTGGCTCAGGTCCAGGTCCTCCTCGTAGGAGAGGGGGACGTTGGCAAAATGGGGGTTATAGTAATAGGTCCGGCTCTCTCCCACCGTCTCAGCAACGGTGATGGTCTGATAGAAGTCCTCGGAGGCGTATCCCGTGTTGACGATCTCCGCCGGCAGGGGCAGCAGGTAGTAGGTCTCCTCCCGGTCGGTCAGGGGATTCGTGCCGGTGATGGTATACATATTCCCGTTGCCGTATGAGTAGTGAATCCCTTTCGTGGTCTCGCCGCCGGTTTCCGTGGGATACGTCATGTCCAGCGCAACGCCCAGAGACGCGCTGAAATCCGTGTCGTTATAGGCCACGGCGTAGCCGTCCAGAATCACCGTTCGGTCATTCTGCAGGTGGTTCACACCGCCGCCGCTGAAGCCATAAGACCCGTCCGCGTATTTCTCGTAGTACACCAGATCCCCGTTTTGAAACTGGGCGCCCCAGTCGCCGTAGTGGGTCAGCCCCGGCAGGCCGGGGTAGATGTACCGGGTCAGGGTCAGCGTGGTCTGCAGGTTATAGGGGTGGGAGTCCGCCGCGCTCTTCCGGGTGAAGGCGCCCCCAAAGAAGTTGTCCCACAGCGCCGTATTGGTCAGCTGGGCGTAGGTCAGGGCTCTGCCGTCAATTTTAGGATCGTCCGCAAACCGGTCAGAGTCCAGATAGTAGGTTTGGTCGTAGACGCTGCCCGCAGCCTCGCACAGCGGGTAGTTGTCGCTCCCCTTGGAGAACAGCATGGCACTGTAGGAGCACCTGACGGTGGCGTTTCCGCCGCCCAGGCACAGGCCGGCAGCGGTATCCCCATCCTCCGACGCGATAAATCCGGCGGCATAACTGTTGGAGATCGTTGCCGTCTCATTCAGGTTTCCGAACAGGCCCGCAGCGGCGTCTCCGGTCAGATAGCAGTCCGCGTAAGAACCGGAGACGGTGACATTCTCCGCCCGGCCTGCCAGGCCGCCGGCAGTTTTGCCGCTGACCAGGGTGGCGGCAGCGGAGTCAGACACCTGCGCATCCGACAGCTTCCCCGCCAGGCCGCCGGCAAAGCCGGTACCGGAGATGATCTGGTAGCGCAGGCTGCTGGCGCTGTCCCCCAGCACCTCCCGGAGGCTGGCGGTCTCGTCGGCGTTGTTCTCCCAGTACACGAGGCAGTCCGAGATATTTACATGGGAGGCCGTGCCGGCCAGGGCACCGGAGGCCTCCGCATTCTCCTGGCGGACAGAGGTGTTCACCAGACGGATGCCCGTCAGGGTATTTCGAACCCCCTTGGTCCCCTCGAAAGCGCCGAACAAGCCCGCATTCTCATGGTCCGTCCCGATCTCCAGGTCCCGGATGGTATACCGGCCGCCGTCATAGGACCGGAGCTGGTTGTTGTCGATGGGCCGGAACACATAGCCCTCCACAGCGGGAATGTCAGCGGTCTGCTCCGCTGCGGTCTTCCCTGCCGCGCCGGAGAATGCGGCGTCCAGGTTCTGCAGGTGCCGCAGGCAGGCGATGTATGCGGTCTCTTTCCCGCTGCCTCTGGCAAAGAGGCTGTTGTCCGAGGCCGTCTTGCGGGCGCCGTTGACCACCAGGGAGCCGCCTTCATAGGACACCTCGGCGGTGAGTTCAAAGTCGCCGCCAAAGGTCAGATCGTCCGTGTTCGCATTGTCAGCGTTTTCAAAGAGATCCCGGAACTGCGCGCCGTCCTCCAGGGAGTCCAGCGTCCAGGCATAGGTGTAGGACCGATAGACGATCCCCTCGTCCTCCACGGCGCCGCCGTTTTCGGCCTGCTCGGGTTCCAGCGTGACGGGAACGTCTTGATAGGTCAGGATCACATTCAGGTGCACGTTTTTCTCTTCACCTGTCAGGGCCATCGTATTGGGCACCCAGTAGGTGACCTCCGCCCACAGGGTGTTCTCATTGTAGATGTTGATGACCGGGGTGCGCAGGGAGATGGAGGTGCCGCTCTCAGCGGATTGGCCGCCGAAGTACCCGATCATGGGGTCCTGGTCCATCCGCTTGGTCCTGGGCGCCGCCCGCCACTGCTGATAGAAGTCCTCAAAATCGCCGCCTACCGGCAGGGTCTCCCGGGAGAAGAACAATCCACCACGCTGGCACTCTCCGGCTCGTAGACGATGTAGAAGTCCCCCTCCCACAGGGAGGGTTCGATGGTCTCCCGGGGCAGCAGGTCCTCCATGGCGGCGTCCTGACTGTGGCAGTAATAGACAGTGATCTGGGTGGTCCCCTCCTCGCTGGCCTCTGCCCCCGGAATGACATCCACGTGCTCGATCCGATTCCCCGCCTGGACCACCAGCCCTTCCAGACGCTGGCTGCCCTGCAGCAGGATGGCGCGATTTTAGGCCGCCAGATAGATCTCCCGGGCGGCGTTGTCCAGCTCCGTAATCCGGGTCTGCCGGAGATACCTGACGACCCCCACCGCAGACACCGCCAGCAGGATCACCAGAACTGCTACGACGACCAGCATTTCCACCAGCGTGAACCCATGTCGATTTTTCCACATCGCTCTTCCCATACCAAACACCTTAACGCAAAACAATCCCCATTTGATGTTCGGAGCCATCAAACAGGCGATCTTATCCCCATGCTCCGCCGGATTCCGCGGACCGCGGCCCGGCCGGATGTTCCAACCCCATTCCGTTCACAGGCGCCCCAGATGCCGCAATTTTATGGGTTCCACCCAATATTTTCGGCATACGGCTCACCACGCTGGGCAAAATGCGCAATTTCCCCCAGTCCATCTTTATGTGCATAAACGAAATTCTGTATATAAAACAAAAAAAACGGTGTCCATGCCACAAGGCACTTTGGCAGTGCCAAAGTGCCTGTATCACGATACAGCCACAGAACACGGAAGTGGCGGGAATCCTATTTTTTGTAACATTATACTCCCAGATGCCGCCAAAGCACAATAGCATTTGCAACTTTAATGGTTCGCCGATTTTGCCAACGGTTTTTCCCGGAAGGTTGATACGGCGGAGCTCGTTCGCCTCCGAAATGGTCAAAATTTTTGCTATGCAGCACTTCCGCGGACATGTGCCGGAACCGTTTCCCCATTTTGTCGGGTCTCACGGCGCAGCGCAGCGGGAACCCTGCCGCAAAATCAAACGGCGTGGGACAATATGTCCCACGCCGTTCTTCCGTTTCCCTTGAAAGGGAGTATTGATTTTCACAGGATTCTCCGCTTCTTTGTCCCCGCACACGGGCCCCTTTCATCCATCTCTCAGCCTCTGGCTGCCGGTGGTCCGCCAAGTGCCCGCATATTGAAAAGGTGGAAATTCTCATGGTTCTGTGGTAAATTTGAGATACACAAATACGTTCGGGATATGAGGTGGTGTCAAGATGAAGCTGGAACAAGCCACGATGGATCGTTTTGCGGAAATCCTGTCCTTTTACGACTTGATGTGCCGTGTCCTGGCGGAAAAGGATTTCCTGCCCAACGGGGATCAGGGAGGCTTTCCCTCGCCCGATATGGTAAAAGGTGCGATTGCCAGCGGAACGCAGTTTATTGGGATAGAAGGCGGAAAGATCGTGGCCGCCTATATCATGAACCATGATTGTGACGACGCCTACCACACGGTCCAATGGCAGATCGATGCGGCGCCTGACGAAGTTGTGATTCTCCACGCCCTGCGGGTTCTGCCGGACTATGGGGGCCGCGGGTTTTCAAAGCAGCTTGTGGAACACGCGATCCGGACCGCCAAAAACTGGAGCCAGAAGGCGATCCGCCTGGACTGCATTGTGGGAAACGACATTCCGGTAAAGGTGTACCAGTCTTTTGGCTTTCAATATGTGGATACCGTAGAAATTACCTATGCGGATATTGGCGCTCCCATGCAATTCAGGCTCTACGAGCTCGTTTTGTAAGAAAGGTGGCGGCAGTCCACACGCCTGCTCCGCTGTCCGCAGTTGACACCCCGCTTCCATCGCAATGCAGGCCCGGCCGGTCTCCCGGATGAGGTCCATCTTCCGCCCGGCCGGGGCCCATGGAAATAAAAGCAGTGGAGGCCGTTTTCCACAAGGTGGCCGAAATTCACCGACACTGCATCTGGCTGTCTGAAGCGGAACATCACAGCTCCTTGGCGGATGGATCCGGCAGATGAAATTTTCTCCGCGCCAAATCCGCAAGAGCGGCGGCCGTTCCAGACACCCCCAGCAAATCGCTGTTCATCATTACGTCGAAGTGCTCAGGATCCATCACCGGGTACCCGGCGTACCGCTCATGGTAGCGCGCCCTGGCCCGATCCACATCCGCGCACATCTTATAGGCCTGTTCCCGGTCCATGTGCAGCTGTTCCACACAGTTCCGAATCCGGGCCTCCTTGGGGGCGTAGATAAACACCCGCAGGAGATTCTCCCGGCCCTGCATCACATAGTCGGCGCAGCGGCCCACCAGAATGCAGGGGCCACGGTCCGCAAAGTCCCGCAGGACACACTCCTGGACGAAAAAGGTCCGGTCCTGCAGCTCCCGGGTGCCGTCTCCCAAGGGAAAGAGCATCTTGCCAAAGACGCCGAAGCGGCTCTTGGCCTCCTCTTCCACCTGGCTGATCACCTTGACCGGCTGTTTCATCCGTTTGGCCACTTCCTCCACGATGTCCCGGTCGTAATACTGGATCGACAGCAGGTCCGCCGTCTCATGGGCGATGGCCCTGCCCAGACTGCCGAACTGCCGGCCAAGGGTAATGACATAGTTGTCCAAAGTTCTGCACCTCCGTCAACAGGATCAATTTGGATGGTTGAGGCGAATGATCTCCTCCGCGCTGCTGCAGAGGGGCTGGAAGCCCGGGATCTGCGGCTGCTCCTCCAGAAAGTCCAGGGTGTAGGCCACCGCGCTGGCCACTCCAACCGGCAGCGCCGCCTCATCCAGGTCAAATTGGGGCGTGTGGTGATTGGCGCCAGAGCCCAGTGCCTCGTTGCGGATGCCGGTGAACACCAGAACGCCGGGGCACATACTCAAAAAGTAGCTGTAGGACTCCGAGGCCATCCAGGGTTCGCACTCCCCCAGGTGCTCCTTGCCCAGGTGCCGCTCTATCGCCCGCTCCCACAGCCGCCGGCAGGTCCGGTCGCTGATGCTGGGCAGCAGGGCGAACCGGCAGGTGAGCGTATAGGTGCAGCCGTGGTATTCGCAGATGGTCTTGAGGATGCGCTTGAACTCCTCCCAGAAGATTCTGCCGCTGTCCCGCTCGAAAAATCGGATGGTACCCTCAAACACCAGCTGATCTGGAATCACATTGTCCGCCGTGCCGCAGGTGACCTTTCCGACGGAGAACGTCAGCCGTTTGTCCGGGCTCAGGTGATCCATGCGGACCGTCTGGAGCAGGTCATAGACGTTGACAAAGCAGTCCAGGGTGCTGCGGGCCAGATCCGGCCGGGAGCCGTGGCCGGAGAGGCCGTGGAGCTCACAGCGGAACACATACAGGCCCGCCATGGCGGTGCCGTCCACGACATGGAGCTTCCCCGCTTCCAGATCCCAGCGCACATGGGTGGCGTAGCAGGTATCCGGCCGCAGGCCCCGCTGCTCCATATAGGGGAGAAGTGCTTCGATGTTCCGATGGCCTTCCTCCCCCTCCTCAAAGACCAGCAGGACAGCGCCCTTCAGCTCTGACTCCATGGACTTGAGGATTTTGGCCTCGGTGAGCAGCATGGCGATATGCCCATCATGTCCGCAGGCGTGCATGACTCCCGGCTTTTGGGAGATGCAGACCCGGGGCCCCTTCAGATTGTCGGGGTCCTCCTGAATGGGCAGGGCGTCAATGTCCGCCCGCAGGAGGACGGTCTTTCCCCGGGCGGGGTCTCCCAGAAATCCCAGAATCCCGCCGCCGGGAACCCGCTCATAGGGGATTTCCAGCGTCTCCAGCTCCCGGCAGATGGCAGCCATGGTCTCCACCTGCTCCGCAGGTCCCACTTCCGGATGCTGGTGGAAATAGCGGCGGAGTTTGACCGTGTACGCCTGTTCCGCCTGGGCCAATGTCAAATAATCACGTTCCATCACGATCCCTCCGCTCAGCCTCTGGTGGTCACGGCCCGCAGGAACTGCCGGGTCCGCTCATTCTGGGGATGGTCGAACACCTCTTCCGGCTTGCCCTGTTCCACCACCACGCCGCCGTCCATAAACACCACGCGGTCCGCCACATCCCGGGCAAAGCCCATCTCGTGGGTGACCACCGCCATGGTGATGCCGGATTTGGCCACCTCCTTCATGGTGTTCAGCACCTCGCCCACCAGCTCCGGGTCCAGGGCAGCCGTGGGCTCGTCGAACAAAATGGCGTGGGGGTTCAGCGCCAGGCCCCGGGCGATGCCCACCCGCTGCTGCTGGCCGCCGGAGAGCTGGCTGGGATAGTAGTCCATCCGCTGCCCCATGCCCACCTGATTCAGGAAGTGCTCCGCGATCTCCCTGGCCTCTGCCTTGGGCTTTTTCTGGACGGTCACCAGGCACTCCATGACGTTCTCCAGGGCGGTCATGTTCCGGAACAGGTTGTAGTTCTGAAAAACCATGGTGCTGTGCCGCCGGAGCTGATTCACCTGCTCCTTTGTGAAGTGCTCCGCATCCACCGTCAGGTCCGCGATGGTCACCTTGCCCCGGGTGGGGATCTCCAAAAAGTTCGTGCACCGCAGCAGCGTGGTCTTGCCGGAGCCGGAGGGGCCGAGAATGCACACCACCTCGCCGGTCCCGATCTCAAAGCTGATGCCCTTGAGCACCTCCAGGTCCCCAAAGACCTTGTGGATATTGTCATATCGAATCATGGCAGTTCCCTCCTCAATATTTGGCGTCCAGCCGGAGTTCCAGCCGCTTTTGGATGGCCACGAACACCATGTTGATGACCCAGTACAGAAGCAGGACCGCCAGATAGCCCTCCACAAAGCGGAGGTTCCGTGCCGTCAGCATCTTGGCCGTCAGCATCATATCCGTGACGCCCACCATGGACACCAGGGCTGTGCCCTTGAAGCACTCAATAAAGTTGTTCATCAGAGAGGGGACAGCCAGGTGGAACGCCTGGGGCAGCACCACGCGCCGGTACGCCTGGCCGGTGGTCATGCCGCAGGAGAGGCAGGCCTCCATCTGGCCCTTGTCCACGGACTGGATGGCGCCGCGAATGGTCTCGGACATAAAGGCGGAAAACGCCAGGGCCAGACACAGGATTCCCTTGGGCAAAAGGGCCATGTCCTTGAGGCCTGGGATCAGGGGAAACAGGCCGTACACAAAGAAGAACAGCTGCGCCAGCAGCGGCGTCCCCCGGAACAGGGAGATCCACACCCGCAGAATCCACTGGATCACGCGGTTTTTGGAAAGAGAGAGCATTGCCATGAAGATGGCCAGCACAAACGCCAGAATAAAGGAACCGAAGGTCAGTCCCAACGTGATGTGCACCGCTCCGGCAATGGTCCGCAGGGCCTCCCCAAATGCCTCTGTACTGAAGTGATACATTCAGATCCTACCTTTCTGTTTTGGGCTTTCGGGAATCCGTGTCCCGAAATCTCCAACAGCGTTTGCCAGAGGGCAAACGCTGTTGGAGAAGAGATTCCGGCTATGAGCGATCAGCCCTCATAGCTCTGCCAGGCGTCCTCGCCGGTGGTGGTGACGTAGTTGACCTCGCCCTCCGGCAGTGCCGTCACATCCATACCGAACCACTTGTTGGACAGCTCAGCCAGCGTGCCGTCCTCATGCATCTCATCCAGCAGGTCATTGATGGCCAGGATGATGTCCTTGTTCTCCTCTGTCCGGGTGAACCCGTAGACGATGGGCATATTCTGCCACTCCACATTCTGGATATGGGTCTGATCCGTGTACCCCTGCTGCTCCACGATGTAGGCACAGGTGGAGGTGCACATGAACGCGCCGTCCGCCTGATTCTGGATGACGCTGGGGATCAGGATGGAGGCGGAGTCCAGCACCAGCTCGTTGACCTCCACACCCTCAGCTGCCAGCTGGTCCCGGATGGTCTCAAAGGTCATGGTGGCGTTGGAGCCGGCCTCTCCGCAGATGGTCCGGCCCTCCCAGTAGTTCATGTCGCCGTCCTCCGGCGCGTCCTCAGCCCGGGAGACGATGGAGTAGGACTCCCATGCGTAGGTATTGGTGAACCAGTACTGATCCAGCCGCTCGGGGTTCACCGTGGTCAGGTTGGCGATGGTGTCGATCAGGCCGTTCTGCACACAGCCCCACAGGGCGGCGTACTCTGCCACGTACCACTCCAGGTCCCAGCCGTAGTAGTCGCAGATGTACTGCATGACGTCGATGTCCATGCCCTCGGGGTTGCCGGAGCCGTCGTCCTGGGACCAGCCGGTCTGCACGCAGGAGGTGCCGACGGTCAGATGGGTCCCCTCCAGGGAGGACCACTTCTCCTGCAGGGCCGTCTTTTCACCGCTGCTTCCCTCCGCGGTGGGGGTATCATCAGTGGCGGAGGGCTCCTCCGTCTCAGCACTGCCGCTGCACCCGAACAGGGAAAGAACCATGGCCAGGGAGCAGCTTAGGCAGGCCAGTCTCTTCCAAGTACGCTTTTTCATTTCTTCATCCTCCTCAAAAAAATTGTGCACATATGACGCTGGTACCTGTAGGAAAATATAAAAAGCGAAGCAGCGGCGCGCTCCCAAACAGGAGGCGAAACGCCGTTGCTTCGCTAAATATGTGGCACATTATAAGCCTGGCAGGTTCGGAAATCAATGGTAAACCGAACCAGAAAAAATGGTCAAATCCAACTAAAAATTATGTAAAATTTATCGATGTTGTCCAACTCTCTCAGAGAAACACACCGGCACACAGCCGCAGGAAGAGCAGCGCCAGCACCCCGATAAACATGGGCCGAATGACCTTGGCGCCATTGCGCAGGGCCAGCTCGCTGCCCAGCAGATTGCCTGCCACACTGAACACGGACCCGGCCAGAACCATGGGCCACACCACCGTTCCGGAGAGGGTGTATGTCAGTGTGGCCACCAGCACGGCGCACAGGCTGCAGAACTTGGTACTGCCGGAGGCGCGGACCAGATCCATGCGGTCAAAAAGCGTGAAGGCGATGATGAAAAAGGTCCCGGCTCCCGCGCCGTAAAATCCGTTGTAGGCGCCCACCGCCAGGCCGATCAGGGCGGAATTCCGCCGGATCTGGCGGCTTGAGAGGGTGTCCATCAGGTCCTCCAGGCCCAGTTCCCGCTTCATAAAGACCGTGACCGCCACCACCGGCAGCAGGATCAGGAGAATGATCTGAAGGCTCCTGTCCGGAAGGAACAGATTGAATCGCGCGCCCAGCAGGGCTCCCACGGCCGCTGTGGGTCCGGCGGACACCATGGCCGGCCAGTGCACTTTTCCGCCCCGGGCAAAGCGGCACAGTGCCGCCACGCCGCCGCAGATGGTGGCTGCCAGGTTGGTGCCTGTGGCCACGTGGGCCGAAAACCCTGTCAGCAGATACGCCGGTATGGTGAGGAGGCCGCCGCCTCCGCAGACCGCATCCACAACGCCGGCCAGAAAGATCACCGGCAGCAGAATCAGGTAAGTCGTCAGAGAGAGTTCCACCGCGTACCAGTCCTTCTCCAAACAAGCTGAGGGCTCCCTCTGAAAAGAAAAACGCGAAGCAGCGGCGCGCCCCCGCAGGGAAACGAAACGCCATTGCCTCGCTGAATATAGGATCGATTATAGCGCTGCCGCCTGAAGAAATCAATGGTAAACCGGAACAGAAAAACAAGAGTTTACCCAGTCAAGTCTATCAAAGTATCTGAATTTTAGGTCTCCAGAGGCGGTCCTGCGGACTTCGCCGGTTCAGAAAAACCGAAGGGGCGATGCCAGCTCCCGCAGCAGGGCCAGCACGCTCCAGGCTGCCAGACTGCTGGAGCGGGGATTCTCCGGGTCCGGGCGGGAGGCGATCTCCAAGGAGGCCGAAACGGACGTGTTGTGCAGCGCAATCCGGTGGATATTTTCCGTCAGGCCGGGCTGACTGTCGATTCTCGCCCGGGCCTGCTCCACGCCGGCAGCGGCCAGCGCCGCGGCCACCGCCACATTCACATTCTTGGGGAAGCCGGCAATCGCCTCCTCCACTGTGCCGTCGAAAATGCGGCAGGGGGCATCTCCCAGCCGCCGTCCCTTCAGGAAGGGCGCCCCCTCCAGAGACGCAGGCGCTTTCACGCTGTCCACGCAGATGTCGGTCGGCCCCATCAGGGCCATGGTGCGCATCAGGTCGAATCCGCCAATGGCTCCGGACGCAATCCAGAGATGGGCGCCGCCCGCCCGGGCAGCCGCCTCCAGATCGCCCCGCAGCGTCTCATCCGCCAGTGCGCCGGCAGACAGCAGAATGAGGTCGCTCCCGCCCCGCAGGATCGCACTGCCGCAGGCGCGCACCGCCTCGCCTGTGGCCGCCTCTGCCACATAGTCCGGCCGCTCTGCCAACAGTTCCTCCAGACTTTGATAGCCCTTGCAGGAAAAGCGATCCCCTGCGGCCCGGCTGCGCGCCGGCGTGCTGCACAGGACCCCCGCCAGGGTATAGGCATCCCCCAGCCGCCGCTGCACTCCTTCCGCAAGGATGCTCCCCAGAGCGCCGCATCCCATCAGCGCCACAGTTTTCTTTTCCATGCAGACCGCCTCCTCCCTGTCATTGCTGCCGTCCCCGTGCCAGGACGGGGATCTCCTCCACCACCTCGCCGCCGGAAACCAGATAGGCCGTGTCGTAGAGATTACACACCGGGCAGATGTGGACGGGAATGACCCGGACCTTATCGCCGATCCGAACGGAGTCGTGAAATGCCTGATGGTACAAAATGGCGTGTTCGTCGTACATCTCGTCGATGTGGGTGTCTGGGTATTCCAGGATGGTCCCCTTGCCGGGGGTGGCGCAGATGCCCTCTGTCCGCTCCTGCATGGTCAGGCCCTTGGTGCCCACGTCCAGAATCGTCCGCCGGGAGGTGGGCTTGCTGATGACAGTGGCCAGCACGGTGGCCGCGCAGCGGTCCAATGTGCCGATGGCATGGCCCTGGGAGGCATCCATCAGGGCATAGGTGCCGGGGCGGAGCTCGGTGATGCCGTCCAGGATTTCCACACCGTTCATCAGAGTGGGGGTGGCGCCGTAGCTCACGGTGCCGCAGGGCATACCATGGGCCGCAGCCAGATCCGCAAAGGCCAGCGTCCTGCGCTGGGCGGCCCGGGCGATCTCCCGGCAGGCGTCCAGATCCGGAGCGGAATAGCTGTTTCCGTCGTGGGAGAAAATCCCGCCGAACAGCACGTGGGGACAGGCCCGGATGGTGTCCAGCAGCGCCAGAAAATCACATTCCTCAATGATGCCGGAGCGGTTCTCCCCCACCTCGATCTCGATTAGAACCGGAATTTGGACATTGGCCGCCGCAAAGACCGCCTCTGCCTCCTCCACCTGACAGGGGGCGTCCACCCCAAAGGAGACCGTGCAGCCAGCTCTGCGCAGCGCCGCGATCCGCTGGAGCTTCCTCTGCCCCACGATCTCATTTGCGATCAGAATATCCCGCAGCCCCTGTTCCGCCATCACTTCAGCCTCGCCCACCTTGGCCACGGCGATGCCGCAGGCGCCCAGGTCCATCTGGCGCTGCGCGATGGCGGGCATTTTGTGGGTTTTCGTATGCGGCCGCAGCGCCACATGGTTTCGATTGGCATAATCCTGCATCCACTGAAGATTCGACTCCAAAATCTCCCGGTCAATCAGAAGCGCGGGGGTATCCAGTTCCTCAATTCGCATGGCTTGATTCTCCTTTCGGTTCCATCGGTGTATAGTGCGGGCGGCAAGTCCTTGACGCCTCTGTACCGGACCTTCTAAAAGAATGGTTTTTATTTTATTGCTTCCTTCCGGCACTGTCAAGCGTCGATCCAGTGGTCGGATATTCTCTGACAAAGTATATATTTCTACCAAAAATTTGAAAACAGATGGACGCTGCGGCCTCTTCGGCGAAAGTCGACGCATCGGACAGCCGCCTGAAAATGCTACGAGCTCACGACGGCTTTCTTCATATTACGAACGTATTCTGCCACATGGGGGACTGCCTCCCGGCCATACTTTGCGAACAGCTTCACGATGGCGGAACCCACAATGGCCCCGTCGGACACCTGGGCCATGGCAGCGGCCTGTTCCGGCGTAGAGATGCCGAATCCGATGGCGCAGGGGATCTCCGGATTGGCCGCCTTGGCCAGATGGACCATGCGGCCCACGTCGGTGGTGATCTCCGTCCGCACGCCGGTGACGCCCAGAGAGGAGACGCAATAGAGGAACCCCTCCGCCTCCCGGGCAATCATCGCGATCCGGTCCTCGGAGGTGGGGGCAATGAGGGAGATGAGATCCAGGCCATACCTGCGGCAGGTGGGAGCGAATTCCTCCTTCTCCTCATAGGGCACGTCGGGGAGAATGAGCCCGTCCATCCCGATGTCCGCCGCCGTGGAGATAAACCGCTCCGTGCCGTAGGAGAACACCACGTTGGCATAGGTCATGAACACCATGGGAACGGTGAGCTCCGTCCGCAGGCGGCGGACCATGTCGAAGATCTGATCCGTGGTCACGCCGCCGGCCAGCGCCCGTTCGTTGGCGGCCTGGATGACCGGCCCCTCGGCGGTGGGGTCTGAGAAGGGGATGCCCAGCTCAATGAGGTCGGCTCCCGCCTGGGCCATGGCCCGGACGGCCGCCTCGGTGGTCTCCAGGTCCGGGTCAGCGCAGGTGAGAAAGGGAATAAACGCCTTGCCATGGGCAAAGGCCTCTGCAATTCGGCTCATTCGGAAAGCTCCTCCCCTCGATACCGGGCGACGGAGACACAGTCCTTGTCCCCACGGCCAGAGATATTGACGACGATGATCTGCTCCCGGCCCATGGCGGGGGCCAGCTTCATGGCGTAGGCCACCGCGTGGGCCGACTCGATGGCGGGGATGATCCCCTCGGTGCGGCTCAGATACTCAAAAGCGCACACCGCCTCCTCGTCCGTGACGGGGACATATTCCGCCCGGCCTGTGTCGTGGAGCCAAGCGTGCTCCGGGCCAATGCCCGGGTAATCCAGCCCGGCGGAGATGGAGTACACCGGGGCGATCTGGCCGTACTGGTCCTGGCAGAAGTAGGACTTCATGCCGTGGAAGATGCCGAGCCTGCCCGTGGCAATGGTGGCCGCGGTGTCCGGGGTGTCCACGCCCCGGCCGGCCGCCTCGCAGCCGATGAGCCGCACGGAGGGATCGTTGATGAAGTGATAGAAGGCTCCCATGGCGTTGGAGCCGCCTCCCACGCAGGCGATCACCACGTCCGGGAGTTTTCCCTCCCTCTCCTGGAGCTGTGCCATGATCTCCCGGGAGATGACCGCCTGGAAGTCCCGCACCATGGTGGGGAAGGGGTGGGGCCCCATGACGGAGCCCAGGCAGTAGTGGGTATCCGCAATGCGGGAGGTCCACTCCCGGAAGGCGGCGGAGCAGGCGTCCTTCAGGGTGGCGGTCCCGGTGGTCACCGGCACCACCTCGGCCCCCAGCAGCCGCATTTTATAGACATTCAGGGCCTGGCGACGGGTGTCCTCCTCCCCCATGAACACCACGCACTCCATGCCGAAAAGGGCCGCCGCGGTGGCGGTGGCCACTCCGTGCTGGCCTGCGCCCGTCTCGGCGATGAGGCGCTTCTTGCCCATCTTCCTTGCCAACAGGGCCTGGCCCAGCACGTTGTTGATCTTGTGGGCCCCGGTGTGGTTCAGATCCTCCCGTTTCAGGTATATCTTCGCGCCCCCCAGGTCCTCTGTCATGCGCCGGGCGTAGTAGAGCCGGGAGGGCCGGCCGGCGTATTCGTTAAACAGCTCGGTGAGTTCCGCCTGGAACTCCGGGTCGTCCTTATAGTGGTTGTAGGCCTCCTCCAGCTCCATGATCGCGTTCATCAGCGTCTCGGGGATATACTGCCCGCCGTGGACGCCAAATCGTCCCTTGGACATGGCCCTCACTCCTTTCTTGCGGCGGCCACGGCCGCCAAAATTTTTGCCCGGTCCTTCTGCCTGCCGGTCTCGACGCCGCTGGAGATATCCAGCCCCATGGGGTGGAGCCGCGCCACGGCATCGGGGATATTCTCCGGCGTCAGTCCGCCCGCCAGGAGGAAGGGCCGCCTGACCCCGCCGGCCAGAGACCAGTCAAAGGCCTGGCCCGTGCCGTAGCCGTTGTCCAGCAGGATCTGGTCCGTCGTGGAGGCGGCAGCCGCCGCCAGATCGGCCTCCGACCGGACCTTGAACGCTTTCCAGAGCGCCTTGCCGGGGGCCAGGGCCCGGAGAGCGGCGATATAGGCATCGTCCTCGTGCCCGTGGAGCTGGGCCGCCGCAATGGTCCCGTCGTTCAGCAGCCCGGCCACCTCCTCCACCGGCCGGTCCACGAACACGCCCACCGGGATCACAGCTGGATCCAGCCGCGCCCGCAGCGCCCGCACCTGATCCGGCGTCTGGTTCCGGTGGCTCCTGGGAAAGCTGATGATGAACCCGCACCAGTCGGGCCGGGCCTCGTTGACAAAGTCGATGTCACAGGGCCGGAACAGCCCGCAGATCTTGATTTTCGTCATGATGCCGCCTCCCGCAGGGCCGCCAGCATGGCGCCCTTGTCCTTCGCCCGCATGAGGGCCTCGCCGATGAGCACGCCGTCGGCCCCCATGGCCCTCACCGCCGCGGCGTCCTCTGGGCGGCGGACGCCGCTCTCCGCCACATACAGCACCCCTGGGGGGATCTGGTCCCGCAGCCGGGCCGCGTTGTCAAGGTTCACGGAGAAATCCTTCAAATTCCGGTTGTTCACGCCGATGATCTCCGCGCCGGCGGCCACGGCGGATGCGATCTCCTCTTCGTTGTGGGCCTCCACCAGGGCGGACAGGCCCAGTTCCTCGCAGATGCCCAAATACCGCTCCAGCGTCCCGGTGTCCAGCAGGGCGCAGATCAGCAGCACACAGTCCGCCCCCAGGAGGCGGGCCTGGTAGAGCTGGTACGCGTCCACTGTGAAGTCCTTGCGGAGCATGGGGGTGTCCACTGCCCCGCGAATCTCCCGAAAAATCTGGTCGGAGCCCAGAAACCACTTGGGCTCGGTGAGGCAGGAGATAGCGTCCGCCCCGGCGCGTTCATAGTCCCGGGCGATCTCCAGATAGGGAAAATTCTCGGCAATGACCCCCTTGGAGGGGGAGGCTCTCTTCACCTCGCAGATGAAGGAGAGACCCGGTTTTTCCAGGGCGCCCCGGAAGCGCGCCCCATGGGCCCGACCCCGGGCGCGGCATTGGGCCTGCAGCACGTCCAGACTGTTTTCCGCCTGGTCCGCCGCCACCCGATTCCGGGCATGGGCGGCCAGATGATCTAGGATCGTCATGTTTCCGCCACCTCCGGGAGGTTGCTGACCGCAATGAGCTTGCGCAGGGTCTCCAGCGCCCTGCCGGAGTCGATCAGCTCCGCCGCCAGGGCAATGCCGTCCCGCATGGTGCCCGCCTTGCCCCCAATGTACAGGGAGGCGCCCGCGTTCATCAGCACCGCGTCCCGCCGGTGGCCCTTTTCCCCGCCCAGCACGGCCAGGGTGATCTGCGCGTTCTCCGCCGGGGTGCCGCCCCGCAGATCCTCCCGGGCACAGCGCTCCAGGCCGAAGTCCTCGGGGGCGATGGTGTAGGCCTTGAACCAGCCGTCCTTGATCTCGCACACGGAGGTGGGGGCGGACATGGAGATCTCATCCAGCTTGTCCTGACCGTAGACCACCATGCCGCGGCGTACCCCCAGGTTGATGAGCACCTGGGCCAGGGGGGCCACCAGGTACTCGTCGTACACCCCCAGCAGCTGCATGGAGGGGGTGGCCGGATTGGTCAGGGGCCCCAGGATATTGAACACGGTCCGGAAGCCAAGCTCCTTGCGGATGGCCCCCACGTACTTCATGGAGGTGTGGTACTTCTGGGCGAAGAAGAAGCACATCCCCACCTCCCGCAGCAGCTGGACGCAGCGCTCCGGGCTTTGCTGGATGTTCACTCCCAGGGCCTCCAGGCAGTCCGCCGTGCCGCACTGGGAGGAGGCCGCCCGGTTGCCGTGCTTGGCAACCTTCACGCCGCCTGCCGCCGCCACCAGGCCTGAGGTGGTGGAGATATTGAAGCTGTGGGCGTTGTCGCCGCCGGTGCCCACGATCTCAAAGACCTCCATGCCTGTTTCCACTTTCGTGGCGTGATCCCGCATGGCGGCGGCACAGCCGGCGATCTCGTCGGTGGTCTCCGCCCGGGCACTCTTGGTGGAGAGGGCCGCCAGGAACGCGGCGTTCTGGGTGGGAGTCGTCTGGCCGCTCATGATCTCGTTCATGACGGCGTAGGCCTCGTCGTAGGTCAGGTCCTCCTTGTTGACGATCTTCACAATGGCTTCCTTGATCATACCTTATCCCTCCAAGAAATTTTTCAAGATTTGACCGCCCATGGGCGTGAGAATGGACTCCGGGTGAAACTGCAGTCCGTACACCGGGCGGTCCTTAACCTGCACCGCCATGACCTCCCCGTCGCCGGTGCGGGCGGTGACGGTCAGGCAGTCCGGCAGGGTGTCCTCCGCGGCGGCCAGGGAGTGATAACGGGCCGCCTGGATGGCCTCGGGCAGGCCCCGGAACAGGGGACAATCCAGATCCAGCCTCACCTGGGAGGGCTTGCCGTGCATGAGTTCTTTCGCGTAGGTCACCACGCCGCCGAAGGCCTCGCAGATGGCCTGGTGACCCAGGCACACCCCCAGGATGGGGAGTTCGCCCGCCAGCTCCCGCGCCGCGGACTCGCACACCCCCGCATCCGCGGGCCGGCCGGGGCCGGGAGAGAGGATCAGGTGGCTGGGGTGCATCCGGCGGATGTCCTCCACCGTCACGGCATCGTTGCGCACCACCTGAATATCCGGGTTCAGGCTCCCCACCAGTTGATACAGGTTGTAGGAAAAACTGTCATAGTTGTCGATGAGCAAGATCATAGGTCTCTCTCCTTCTGGGCCAGCTCCAGGGCCCGGACCACCGCCTGGGCCTTGTTGATGCACTCCTGATACTCCTTCTCCGGCACCGAGTCGGCCACGATGCCCGCCCCGGACCGGATGAACACCTTTCCGTTCTTGGCAAAGGCCAGGCGGATGGCGATGCAGGTGTCCAGGTTGCCGGTGAAATCCAGATAGCCGATGGCCCCGCCGTATACCCCCCGCTTGTTGTCCTCCAATTCGTCGATGATCTCCGCCGCCCGGAACTTGGGGGCTCCGGAGAGGGTTCCTGCCGGGAGGATGGCGTCAATAGCATCTACCGCGTCCAGGCCCTCCCGCAGTTCTCCCCGGACGGTGGAGCCGATGTGCATCACATGAGAGAACCGTTCAATCGATAAGTATTTCTCCACTTCCGCCGTACCGAAGCGGCTGATCTTCCCGATGTCGTTGCGGCCCAGATCCACCAGCATATTGTGTTCGGATAACTCTTTCTCGTCGGAAAGCAGTTCTGCTTCCAGGGCTTTGTCCTCTTCCGGGGTCTTTCCGCGAGGCCGGGTGCCCGCCAAAGGGAAGGTGTGGAGCATCCCGTCCTCCAGCTTCACCAGGGTCTCCGGGGAGGCCCCCGCCAGCTCCATGTCGTCGCTGGTGAAGTAAAACAGGTAGGGGGAGGGATTCATTGTGCGGAGAATCCGGTAGACATCCAGCAAGGAGCCCTCAAACCCAGCCTCCAGACGGTTGGACAGCACCACCTGGAAGATGTCCCCCTCCCGGATGTAGTGCTTGGCCTTTTCCACCATGGAGCAGTAGCGCTCCCGGCTGAACAAGGCCTCCACCGGGGCGGTCAGCTTTCCGGGCCTGCGGGGGGCGGGAGTCCCGTGGCGGAGGAGCTCTGCCATTCGGTCCAGCTGCGCACAGGCGGCGGGGTAGGTCTCATCCAGATCAGAGGCGTCCGCGTTGGTAATGAGGATCAATTTCTGCCGGAAGTTGTCAAAGGCGATGACGCTGCGGAAGAGCATCAAATCCATATCCTTGAACTTCTCTTCGTCCCGGCCGGTGAGCCGGAGGGCGGGTTCGGCGTACTTCATGTAGTCGTAGGCAAAATACCCAACCAGTCCGCCGGTAAAGGGCGGCAGCCCGGCCACTCTGGGGCTGCGGTGTTCCGTCAGGATCTGCCGCAGTGCCGCTCCCGGCTGCTGGATTTGACTAGATATACGCTCTCCGCTCCGCAGTTGAACCACGCCATCCTTGCAAGTGACCTCCAGTTCCGGCTCAAAGCCCAGGAAGGACCAGCGGCCCCAGCCTTCGCTGTCAGCGGCGGACTCCAGCAGGAAGCAGTGGTTGTCCTGATTCCGCAGGATTCGCAGGGCTTGGATCGGAGTAAGAAAATCGGACAGCAGTTCCCTGGCTACCGGGATCTCCCGGTAATCACCGGAGGCTGCCAGAGAGCGTGCCTCCTTCAAAGTTGGATGGTACATGGATAAACCTCCTTTTCGGAACAGGACAAAAAACGCCCGTCCCTGACATTTCTGTCAAGGACGGGCGTCAATCACGCTCGCGGTGCCACCTTGCTTCACGGCTGTTGTCTGCCGTGCACTTTGCGGGATACCAGCATATCCCCGGCAACTGACGTATGCCCACACGTCGCAGAATACTCGGCTCACGCCTTTGACTGCGCCCTCAGCGGTCCATTTGACAACTTGTTTCTCACCCAGCTCTCAGCACCCCGGGCTCTCTGTAGAGGCATCGCTGCCGTTATCTCCGCTTCAACGGTTTTATTTGATTCAATTATGGGTCAGAGTATAGCATCCGATTTTTCCGTTGTCAAGGAAAATGTTGCGGTCAGCTGTCCAGAGAGGCAGCCGCAGATGGTGTTTGTGCGTCTTGTGCGATATATATTTGCGATAGGTTTTCCACCGCTATGGCGGCTCACAGCAGCATGGCCAGTATCCCGGCGACAATGAGCGCCAAGCCCAGAGCAGAGCGGCAGGGCAATTTTTCATGGAACATCA